>JGI24721J44947_10000139_pt1 | contig 80187 bp, 80 predicted proteins | sample YelNatPaOPGAMG01_FD_44947 | JGI IMG/M metagenome (IMG submission 44947) | reverse complement strand
GGAGCGAAGCGGCGACCAGTTACGGGCAGGTCAATGAATCCAATGAGACCAATAACATCTCGTCGCTGACCACGACGGTGAAATGATCGCTCGGAGACGCCTTGATGAAGATGGTTCTGCTCCGTACTTTCCTGACAGCCATCCTGATAATGCTCCTGGCAGCCATTGGGGTGTCTCCTGTGGCGGCGGACTGGATCGCCTCGTCGGACGGCCGGTTTTGGCCCGCTTCCCGTCCTACGCCGGTTCCTCCCACNGAACCTCCGCCGCCTCCTCCAAAGGAAGCCAAACCGACCCAGACTCCGGCTTTGCGCATCCTGCCGACGCGCACGCCCACCCCCACCTCAACGCCGACCGCCACGGCGACCGCCACGCGCACCCGCTACCCCACCTGGACCCCCTCCATGACCTATACGATCACCAATACCCGCCAGCCCACCGCGACCAGGACCATCAATCCCTTCAGCCTCACCCCTCAGCCTGCCCCGCGCAGCGCCATCCTGACCGAGAGCTGGCTGCTGCCCGCCCTGATCGCGGCCATCGTTGCGGAAGCCGTCGTGCTCCTCTGGCTGCGGCGCAGAAGGTGGTAGCGCGGCGAATTGTTGTTCCCAGAACGGAGCNCGCTCAATTGCCCGTATCGAGACAATATTCCGATATATATTGTCGCATTTTGGTTTATAATGCCGCTAGCACGGTTTTGATGCCGTTTCCAGCACGTCTTAGTTTNTTGCCATAGTTGAAGATTGGTTGGTTGAAAATGAAGCACCTCCAGGCTTGCCCTGGAGCCTTTCCGGCAGCCGCAGAATAACGGCAATGCCCNTTANTGGTAGATAATCAGCCGATGATTTCAGCATTCCCCAGGTGGTTTGCATTCTTTCTCGCCGTTGCTCTGGCGCTGGCGGCCGACTTTGGCCTGAGCGCGGCCTCCGCCCTCGCTCCGCTTCAAGTCACCGATACCCCTGTGTCGTCTACGGATACGCCGCTGCCGCCACCCACCCTGCCGCCGCCTACCGATACGCCGCTGCCGCCACCCACCCTGCCGCCGCCCACGGATACGCCCTTCCCTTCACCCACCAACCTGCCGCCCACGCAAACCCCTCTTCCTACCCTGCCGCCACCTCCCACGCCGACGCCGCCGCCAACCATCACCCCGACCTCGCCTCCCACGTCCACTTTCCCGCCGCCCACCCGCACGTCCACGCTGACCGCCGTTGCGCCTACNCTCACGCCAACGNTGCCGACGCCGACGTTCACCCAGCCTCCCCCGCCTTCGAAAGGGGAAAACCCAACCCCCACACCCGTCTATTACTTCCGCCCGCGCCCATCCGCGACGCCGAGCGCATCGCCGGGCTCAATTCGGACAACCAGAACCAGTACGGCCATCACGGCTACTGCCATCCTGACGGCGGTCACCTCCCCCTCCCCCACTGACATACCCCCCTCGCCCATGCTTGTCCCGGTGAGCGGCTCGCCCCCGCCCGGCCTTCGCCTGGGCGATCTGCTCAAATCCATCTGGCTGCCCAATCTGGCAGCCGGTCTGGTTCTGGGTGCGCTGGTGCTGTATTGGGCCTGGCGCCGAGAGCATTGAGACTAAAAGACGGCGGCCAGGATGTGAAATCCGCTCCACTGACCGGCGAGCACCCGCCTGAGCGCGCTGAGCAGATTTATCAGGCCTGCTCCCATTTCCCCGGCTCTATCCTGGTCCGCCATCTGCCTGGCCTGGCCGCATCCATGGTCGAAAACCAAGCTGCGTCCGTCTCCGCTGTTGGAGAACGGCGCGTCGACCGCATAGGGCTTGAGGCCATCCCAGGGCACATAAGCGAAACTGCCGTCTGGTTTGCGCACCAGATAGCGCAGATCGTAGCTCTTCGTATCCCCCATGCACTCTCGCCCTGTGGCGACCTCCCCGCCAATCGTGACGGCGTCCCCGGCAGAGAAATCTGCATCCACGCTCCAAACGCTGACGCCGTCCACGAAAAACCAGTAGCGGCCCGTGTTTGGGTCATACTGGATGCTGTAGCGGTGCGTGGCTGAGCTCAAACCGTTCACGACCCGGTTGTACAGGCGGGTGCCATCATTGTACGCGATCATGCCGCGGAAGCCCGCCGTTGTCTTCTGCCAGCCCCATTCGACGAAGCGCCATGGGGACCAGTGGATGACCGATAGGCGATGGTAGCTCCACTGGCCGCCATTCAGGCTCGGATCCGTCCAGGTAATGTAACCCTGCACTCCCCAGGCGATGGTATCCAGTTTTTGCGTGGCATTGTGGAGCTTTTCTGCCTGGGCGGCCATCATCTGCGGCAGAATGTCGCGTTTGACTTTGGGCGCAACCGGAATCAGCGCCAGCATGGCAGCAAACAGGAAGAACGCCCCACCAGCCCGAATGGTGATGCGGGTGAATGAACTCATCATCCTCTCCCTGATGATGTTTGTGTCCCTTTACCGGTCGGCGTCCGGTTTCGGGGATTGTTGGATGCTGCGTAAGGGCGATCTTCTGGATAAAACTGTTATCAGACGTTGCCAGTTCATGAAGCGCCGTATTTCGGCCGTCTCGCCTCCTGACCATTGACCGGGCAAAATCCATCTCGAGCGGGCGCTGCATCATGCCGCTTTTGCACCCGTGATCGTCCTCAAATGATCATCCGGCAGCGGATGCCCGGCGCATCGCGCGCCCGCCCGATCGGCTGCTTAAATTTTGAAAGCGCAGCGCTATTGTGGCTTCATCTTACGCCGGCTGCTGTCGGGCGAGTCCCGCCCCATCCCGCTCAGCGGCCAGCCTGGCCTTGACCTGCTCCTCGATCCACGCATAGGTGATGGAGAGGCCCTGCTCCAGGCTGATTTCTGGCTCCCAACCCAAAACCTGCCGCAAACGTGTGTTGTCCGAATTGCGCCCGCGCACACCTTGCGGCCCCGGAACGTGCTTCTTGACGATCTCTACTCCAGCAATTCCGGCGATGATGTCGGCCAGCTCGTTGATGGTCACCATGCGGTCCTGGCCCAGATTGAGCGGTTCGACATAATCCGACTGCATCAGCTTGTAAATGCCCGTCAGGCAGTCATCAATATAACANAAAGAGCGCGTCTGCTCGCCATCCCCCCAGATCTCGATTTCAGGATTGCCGGTCAGCTTTGCCATGGCGATTTTACGGCACATGGCCGCCGGCGCCTTCTCGCGCCCGCCATCCCAGGTGCCCAACGGGCCAAAGATATTGTGGAAACGCACGATGTGCGTTTGAAGACCGTATTCCTCGCGGTAGTGGGTGCACATCCGCTCCGAGACCAGCTTCTCCCATCCGTAGGCATCCTGCGGCTGAGCCGGGTAAGCGTCTTCTTCTTTCAACGGCTTGACGTTGGTCTCCATTTGCAGGTATTCTGGATAAACGCAGGCCGAAGAGGTGTATAGATAGCGTTTCACTCCGTTCACCCGGGCGGCGTCCAGCGTATGCGTGTTAATCAAAATATTGTTATGGAGGATCTGCGCGTGATAACGCGAGATGAAGCCCATGCCGCCCATGTCGGCTGCCAGNGCGTAAACTTCGTCGACGCCGCGGGTGGCCTGCAGGCAGTTGTCCCACCGGCGCAGATCGAGCAGTTCGAACTCGTCCGCCTCCGTGCGGCTGAATTCCGGCAGCTTGATGTCGACGCCGCGTACCCAGTACCCCCTTTCTTTCAGGTATTTCACCAGGTGGTTTCCGATGAAGCCGCCCGCGCCGGTCACCAACACTTTGATTTGTGCCATGCTTCCTCCAGCAAGAATTTTAATTTTGAGTGAAATGAATTACCTGACGCTGTCGCCNGTCGTTCTGCAGAGCTTAGAAAGTCGCCGCCCGGCGCAGCCACAGACGCAGGCGTACCGGCAGCCAGGCGTAAAATAAACGCCGGACGACCGCCCGCAGCCTTAGCCAGGAAAACCATCCACCTACCTCGCGCTCGTACACTCGCAGCATATCCGGGTAGCATAAATCGTCGTTCTTGACGCTCTTTCCTAGATCGTGAATGCGGAAATTCGCCCACAACCTGGGTACGTAGCGCACCTCGGAGATCTTGGCCAGTTTCACCCAGAAATCATAATCGAAGGCGAAGAACAGCGACAGATCCAACGGACCGACCTTGCGCCACAGCTCAGCGCGGAAAAAGGTCGTCGCCTGCGGGATATGCACCGACCCGCGCAGCATACGGGCGTAGTCGGTTTGCCGCGAGGCGAACCGCCCGATGATCCTGCCCTCGTCGTCGGTCAGGTTGGCGTCGCCGTAGACCATGCCGACCTCCGGATGGGCCGTAAGAAAAGCCGCCGCCTCGCCGACCGCGCCGGGCATATAGGCGTCGTCTGAGTTCAGCCATGCCAGGATTTCGCCGCTGGCATGGGCAAAGCCCTTGTTCAGCGCGTCAGCATGACCTTTGTCCTTCTCCGAGACCCACCAGGCCAGATGCTGCTCGTACCGCTTAATGATCTCCACGCTCTCGTCTTTCGATCCGCCGTCCACGATAATATATTCCATGTTGGGGTAATCTTGAGCGAGCACTGAGCGGATCGTCTCTTCCAGGTATCGCGCCTGGTTATACGAAGGGGTGACGATCGAAACTTTTGGCAACCTGGCAGATGTCGTCATACGGCTGGCTTCCCACATGGAAACCGGCGGGCGTACAGACCCGGATTGAAAAGCAGGGAATGACCCGGGTCGTAATTATATCTCCAACTCGCGCTGCTGGTTTGGTCGATTTCGCGGGACAATGAACCATCTGTTAAGGATGAATTTTGCTGACAGGCACCATGGTAACACGAAAACTCTCAACCGGCAACTGAAGATATTCCTTTTTATGGATCATAATGGTCATATCTGCGCCGTCGGCGGCTCATCCCCCCTGATCGTCCGTTGTGAGCGCCGCTCTAAATAATACAGGCCGTAATTGACCAGGACGGCCAGCAATGACACAGCCAGAGCGCCGCTGAAAATCTTGCCGGTATTGTTTGTGATCACGCCTTCGAAGAGCAGCGTGCCCAGGCCTCCTGCTCCCACATAGGCCGCGATGGTGCCGATGCCGATGATCTGGATAGAGGCTAGGCGCACTCCCCCCAGGATCAAAGGCAGGGCCAGCGGCAGCTCGATCCGCCAGAAGCGCTGCCAGCCGTTCATCCCCATGCCGCGCGCGACCTCGATCACGGCTGGGTCAATTCCGCTCAATCCGACCAATGTGTTGCGCACGAGCGCGAGCTGGGCGTAAGCGACCAGCGCCACGACGGCTGGCTTGACCCCCAAACCGAAGAGCGGGATGAGCAGCACGAACAGCGCCAGGCTGGGGATCGAGTAAATCACATCCAGCATACCCAGCAACGGGCCCCNTATGGCCTTCACCCGCACGGCCAGAACGCCCATCGGGACGGCAATCAGCACTGCGATGGCCAGCACGATCGCCCACAGCTCTAGGTGCTGGCCGAAAAGAGCCATGACGGTGGGTAAATTGTTCGCCAGATAACTCATTCAGGCACCCGTAGCGNTCGCATCGGACTGACCGGCCAGTTCGTTGCGGATATCTGCCAGGGTAATCGATCCCATGCGCCAGCCGTCCTCCCCTACCACGCTCACGGCGCCATCAGCGCTGGCCAACAGCCTGGAGAGGGCCGTGCGCAGATTGTCCTCCGGCGCGATGACCACTGGCAGCCCGCTGGCGGGTGCTTCGCTCCCTTTTGGGCTGAACCTTCCTTTGCCAACCGAACGCCGCGCGACCACGTCTTCGACTTTGACCAGGCTCAGCCGCCGCAGCACATCGTCCGCGCCGACCAGCTCGCGCACGAAATCATTCTCAGGGCGGCTGAGGATACCCCAGGGAGTGTCGTTTTGAACCAGCCTCCCATGCCTCAGTATCGCAATCCGGTCGGCCAGCCGCAGGGCTTCTTCAACATCGTGAGTGACGAACAGAATCGTCTTGTGCAGGCGCTCCTGAATGCGCAGCAGCTCGGACTGCAGGTGTGTGCGGTTGATCGCGTCCAGCGCAGCGAATGGCTCATCCATCAGCAGGATGGGCGGATCGGCGGCCAGTCCGCGCGCCAGACCAACCCGCCCCTGCTCCCCGCCGGAGAGTTGGCGCGGCCGCCGCTTCCGGTAGCTCAGCGGCAGCCCAACCAGCGTCAGCAGCTCATCGATGCGCTGGTCGATGCGCCGGCGATCCCACTTCAACAGCTCCGGCACCACGGCAATGTTCTGCTCAATGCTCATGTGCGGGAACAGCCCCGCTTGCTGAATTACGTAGCCGATGCCGCGCCTCAAATCGTTGACCGGCAGATCGTGGATCTCGCTGCCGTGCACATAGATGCGCCCGCTGGTCGGCTCGTACAGCCGGTTGACCATCTTGATCAGAGTGGTCTTGCCGGCGCCAGAAGGACCGAGCAGCACCACCAGCTCCCCGGCGGCTACTTCCAGGCTCACCCGGTCCACCGCCGGCGGGAGGTCGCGGTGGAAGCGTTTCGTGACCTGCTGGTACTGGATCGTGTTTGCAGCGATGTCGCGCTCCCTGTTCACTCTATTTGAGCAGTCCTTGCTGCTGCAGGAAAGCTCTGGCCGCCGCCGCTGGCTCCAATTTCTGCGGCCCATCCACCTCCCAGTTCAACGACGACATGACCTGGTCGGTCAAGAGCGGGGCAAGCTTGTCCAACACGCTCGCAATTTGTGGGTATTTCTGCAGAACGTCCATCCGCACCACCGGAGCAACCTGATAGACCGGGAAGACCCCTTTGTCATCCTGCAGTAGGACCAGGCGATCGCCAGCGATTTCACCGTCTGTGCTGAAAGCCACAACCACGTCGACGTCGCCGTTGAGCAGCGCCTGGTAACGCAGACTGCCGGTGCCAAGCTGCCTGTATTCCTTGAATTGGAAGCCGCCGTAGGCTTTCTGCAAAGCCGGCAGGCTGTCCTCGCGCGACTGGAACTCGGCCGGCCCGCCGAGGACGAGCTGCGTAGCCTTCGCCGCCAGGTCGGAATACGTACGGATGCCGTATTTCTGCGCACCCGCCTGGGTCATCGCCAGCGCCTGGGTGTCATTGAACGGTGAGCGCTCCAGCCAGGTCAGCTTATAACGCTGCTCGTATTGCGATTTGACCGTTTGATAGATCTGTTCGGGGTCGTGAAGGGGCTGCTCTTTCAAGACAGTGAGCAACGCCGTAGAGGTGTACTCGGGATAGAGATCGATCTCGCCCTTCAAAATCGCAGCCTGGGCGATCGGTGTGCCTCCCAGGTTCAGCCTGCGCGCAACGCTGAATCCGGCATTTTCCAGCAGTTGGGCGTACATTTCAGCCAGGATGAATTCCTCGGTGAAATCTTTTGACCCAATCACGATCTTCCCTACGGCAGCTTCCGTGGGAGCGGACGCCGGGTTCAACACACCGGGGATGGTGCAGGCCGCCAGCCATTGCAGCCCTACCAGGCTGGCAATTACCACACAGGTCGCACGCGGTATGAATTTGCTCTTTGACATATTGAGTGCCTCATTTCTTTTTTTATGAGTGCGCTCTCACCCGCTTCTGCCGGCTGCCAGCAGGCGTTGCAAGCCGGCCAGCATCCCCTCGGCGCTCAGCGCCAGCGCTGCAACTGGCACGGCGCCTACCAGCATGATGCGCGCATCGTAGAGCGCGAAGCCGCGGGTGATGAAATCCCCTAAACCACCTCCGCCGATGAAAGCGGCAATCGTCGCGCTCGAAATCACCTCCACAGCCGCTGCCCTGATGCCAGCGATGATGGCGGGCATGGCCATGGGCAGCTCCACCCGCAGCAGCACCTGTCCTTGCGACATGCCCATTCCATAGGCCGCCTCCTCGATGGCCGGGTCGATTCCGCGCAGACCGGCGTAAGTGTTGATCAGCACCGGCGGGAAAGCCAGCGCCGTCAGGGCGAATAAAGCCGGGCGGAATCCCAGACCAAGCAAGGGTAAAGCCAGGAACAGGATCGCCAGACTGGGGATGATGCGCAGGGTGTTGAACAGGTTGATCACGTACTGCGCCGCAATCATCCTGCGTGTGATCCAGACCCCCAGCGGCAGGCACACGGCGACGCTGATCGCCAGCGCGCTCAGACTGAGCGCCAGATGCCGTCCCGTTTCCGACCAGAATTCAGCTTGGTGCAGTAAAAAATACTGATAAGCGCCCGCCAGCAACGACAAACCATTTACTCCATCTAAATCGGATAACCGGTTTTCCCTTTTTCCCTCAAAGCATGTAGCTCACATCCGAAGAATGGGTTGGATAGGAGAAAGGTGCCCGCTTCAATTCCTCGGCCGTTATGCCGAAGCGGATTGCGAGCGCGAACAGGTTAATGACTTCGTCCGCACGCACACCCAGCAGATGGGCGCCCAGGATGCGCCCGCTGCCCTCCTCTACCAGAACCTTATAGCCGGAATATTTCGTCCCCGCGCGCCGCGAGCTCTGCCAGGAAGATGTATCGCTCTTCTTGACCCGGAACTTCAGACCTTGCGCGCGGACCGCCTCTTCACTCAAACCAACCGCGGCGAGCGGTGGGTCGGTGTAAACCACGGTGGGAATGCCGCGATAATCGGGTGTCTGATGATTGCCCTCCAGCAGATTGCCGGCCACGACCCGGCCTTCCAGACTGGCCACCGGCGTCAGCGGAAATCCGGAAGCGGCCGCGTCGCCGGCGGCGTAAACCGCCGGGTTCGAAACACTCTGCAGGTATTCGTTCACCACCACCCCGCGTGGCGCCCATGCCACACCGGCTTTCTCCAGATCCAGGTCTTCGATCTCAGGCACCCGTCCGGCGCCATGCACCACCAGATCGGCCTCGTAAATCGATTTCCCGCTCGCGCCATCCACATGCACCCGCAGCGCTTTGCCGCTTTTCTCAATGCCGCTCGCTGCCGCATCCAGGTGGATGTCGATGCCCAGTTCGTGACTAGCCCGCATTAGCCTGACCGCCAGATCAGGATCGAAACCCTTCAGCGGACGGGTGCCGCGGTGGAAAATCTGCACCTGCGAGCCGGCCAGCGCAGCGATGTGCGCAAATTCAAAAGATATATAGCCTCCGCCGATGAACGCGATCCGCGCGGGCAGCTCCTCCAGCTCCATGAATTGCGTACTGGAGGTCATATATTCCTCGCCGGGGATGTTCAGGGTAGACCGCCGCGCGCCGGCAGCGATGACCACATGCTGCGCCCTCAGCCGTTCCTCGCCTACCTGTAACGTGGTTGGCTCGATGAAACGCGCCCGACCGTGGATGGCCACAATGCCAGCCGCAGCGAAGCCCTTTTCGACCTCCCTCGATACTGGCGAAGTGAAGGTGCGCTTGAAGCGGATGAGTTCCGGCCAGGAGATGCGGGCGCCCTCCACAGTTATCCCCTGCCCCCGCATGCGCCGGGCGGCATCCATGAAGCCCGCCGTCTCGACCAGCACCTTTTTGGGATCGCAGCCCCGCTGGGCGCAGGTGCCTCCAAAGGGTCGTGAATCGACCACCGCCACCGACCAACCCGCCCGCTGGCAGCGATGGGCGACGGTCTGGCCGGCCGTACCGCTGCCGATTACCACTAAATCCAACATTCGCTCAGTCACTGGTTGTCCCTCAAACAAACTCTTTATCCAGGTAGCACCAGCGCCAGTCCTCGTCCGGCTCAAAGGATTGGATGATCGGGTGGCCAGTGGCGTGGAAATGCTTGGTTGCGTGTTTGTTGGGAGAATTATCGCAGCAGCCTACGTGCCCGCAGATCAGGCAGATGCGCAGGTGAACCCAGTTGTCGCCGCTCTTCAGACACTCCTCGCAGCCTTCTGCACTGGGGGTAACCTCGCGTATTTGGTCCAAATGGGTACAAGTCATTGGTTGTCTCCTTTGTCACCAATAAGATGAAACTGCCCAAACGCCCCATTCGACTGCTCAGACCTGGAATCACCTGCAGCCTGTCGGGGATGAAACCCTTCCAAGACAATTATAATAAATAAGACTTACTATGTCAGGTTACAAAAGTGTGATCCGCGCATCCCCCTGCCTGCGCGCCCGCCGTCGTCGTTCGGTTTCTGACGACTGGCAACCGTCAAACGACGACTGACTTTCATTCCACTGTAACGCTCTTGGCCAGGTTGCGCGGCTGATCCACATCCAGTCCCCGCAGGGCGGCGATATGATACGCCAGCAGTTGCAGTGGGATGACCGTCACCACCGGGCTGAGCAGCCAGGGCGTCTCCGGCACCCACAGCACGTAGTCGGCCACCTCGCCGGCGCGCTCGTCGCCCTCGCTCGCCACCGCCACCACGCTCCCGCCGCGCGCTTTGGCCTGTTCGATCTGGCTGATCATCTTCTCATACCAAGGATCGCGCGGAGCCAACGCCACGACCGGCATATCGCGGTCCACCAGAGCGATCGGCCCGTGTTTCATCTCCCCCGCCGGATAGCCTTCGGCGTGGATGTAGGAAATTTCCTTGAGCTTGAGCGCGCCTTCGTAGGCGATCGGCATATTGATGCCGCGCCCCAGGTAGAGCACGTTGCGCACGTACTTGAGCTCGCGGGCGATTTGCATCACCTCGGCCTCACGGTCAAGCGCCCGCCCGACCAGGTCAGGCACCAGGCGCAGGTCTCCTACCAGCCGACGCCGTGCATCCTCATTCAGCACGCCGCGCAGGTCGCCCAACAGCACGGCCAGCATGTACAGGTCGACCAGCGGCGCGGTGAACGCTTTGGTCGAAGCCACCCCGATCTCCGGACCGACCTGCATGGAGATGTATCCATCCGCCAGGCGCATGGCCTGCGANCCAATGGCGTTGACGATCGACCACAGCAGTGCGCCTTTGCGCCGGCCCTCCTCCATGGCCGCCAGCGTGTCGGCCGTCTCCCCCGACTGGCTGATGGCCAGAACCACATCTCCTTTCTGGATGATCGGATCACTGTAGCGGAATTCCGAGCCGATCTCCACCTCCACCGGCACGCGAGCGATGCGCTCGATCAACGTCTTGCCGACCATGCCGGCGTGCGCTGCCGTACCGCAGGCGATGATGAAGATCTTGTGGATGGATTTTGCAACTTCGGGAGTCAGATTGAGCTCTGGCAGGCGCACCCGCCCNTGGTCGAAGTCCACCCGACCCGCCAGCGTGTCGGTTAGCGAACGGACCTGCTCGTGTATCTCCTTCTGCATGAAGTGGCGGTACTCGCCTTTTTCGGCCGCGATTGGATCCCAGGAAACATGATGCACGTGCGGCACGACCGGCTCGCCATCCAGCGTCTGCACAAGCACGCCCTCGCGGGTGACCACCGCCATTTCGCGNGATTCCAGAAAAACCATGTCACGCGTGTGTTCCAGGATAGCGGGGATGTCGGAGGCCACGTAGCTTTCCCCATCTCCCAACCCGATCACCACACCTCCCGCGTTGCCGATGCGCGCGGCCACGATCTTGTCCGGCTCCAGCGCGGACAGCACCACCACTGCATGGGCGCCCTTCAGGTGCAGCAGCGCGCGCCGCACCGCCTCGGTCAGGTTGCAGCCAGTGGACAGATAGCGTTCCACCAGGTGCACGATAGTCTCGCTGTCTGTATCCGAGTTGAAGACTACCCCTTCGCTGCTCAACTCCTCGCGCAGCTCGAGGAAATTTTCGACGATGCCGTTATGCACCACCACTACCTGTCCGGTGCTGCCCATGTGGGGATGGGCGTTGCGCGCGTTGGGCTCTCCGTGGGTAGCCCAGCGTGTGTGGCCGATGCCAACCTTGCCGTGCAGAGGGGTGGTCTGCACCAACGACGACAGGTGCGCGAGCTTGCCTGCGTCGCGGCGCACCTCGATATGGCCGTCCTCCAGCACGGCGATGCCGGCTGAGTCGTAGCCCCGATATTCCAACCGCTTCAGACCGTTCAGGATGATGGGCGTTGCGTCACGCTCACCGATGTAACCAACGATGCCACACATGATTTTCCTCCAATGGTCTTGTGTTAACCCGCCCGCCGCCTTGGGGGTGAAATAAGTCCGCCTGGACGTCAGTGCAGGTTTCCGGCCACTGCGCGCGGCTTTGTCCTCCCGGTTGCCCGGCAGATTTGCCCCGCTGCGCTTATTCTAGCTTTTGGAGGGAAAGCTGGCGGATGATGGCGCATCCGGAGGGCTTCCGCTGATCCTTCGATTTTCTCCCGCTGAGCGGGATTAGCTCCACCTCGCGGTGGAGAACCCTCTTCCTCGTCACCTTGCAGGTGTGAACACCCCATGCAAGGCCGTGCGCTGGCTTCCCCTGAAAGATGATTCCTCGTCCACCTCCGTGCAGCAAGATTTAGGATGATTTTTATGATTATACCGTATTTGTCCACCCGTTACTGCAGTGCCTTGCAATGCGTCCCCCCACTTGGCCGCCAGGAATTCAACCCTCCTTTCGGCGCTTCTCACTGGAAATCGAAAAAACCCGGCAGCCCCCTTTACCCAAAAATCGGCTAGAATCAATTTGTTCCTTCCGACCATCTGGCCTTTTCACAGGTGCCTGCCCCTTTGAATACCAATCCTCCTCGCAAGCGCGACTTCCTCCCCTTCCTCCTTGTCCTGGGCAGCCTGGGGCTGGCTTTCTTCACCGGTTTCATGGCGCGCGTCTGGATCGGCGGCCCGTCACTGCGTTACCCCCTCCTGGAGCAGGTCATCCGCCTCATCCAGGACAACGGCCTGAACGATCTCCCCCCTCGCCTGCCCCTGGAGTACGGCCTAATCCGCGGTTTCCTCCAGGCCTACAACGATCCTTACACCGTCTTCCTTGAGCCGCCCCAGGCCGAGCTGCAGAACGACCAGCTCGAGGGCCGCTACGGCGGCATCGGCGCGCGCCTCGAACGCGACGCTCAGGGCAATGTGTTACTCTATCCTTACCCGGATTCGCCCGCCGCCCGTGCCGGTATCCTCGAGGGCAGCCGCCTGCTCCACGTAGACAGCCTCGCCATTGATCCGGGCATGGACCTTTCCGACGTGGAGGCCGCCCTCCGCGGGCCGGTCGGCCAGCAGGTCAGCCTGACCGTTGACCAGACCCCTGATCATTCCCCCCAGGAATTCACCGTCACGCGCGCGGAAGTCTCCCAGCCCTCCACGACCTGGAATCTAGCCGCCGCCGGGCCGCGTGTGGGCGTCATTCACGTAAACGTTTTGGCAGCCACCACCCCCCAGGAGATCCAGTCCGCCGTGGCCGATTTGCGTAAGCGCGGCGCGGATCACTTCATCCTCGACCTGCGTGGCAACGGAGGCGGTCTGGTCGAGGCCGGCGTGGACACCGCCCGGCTCTTCCTGACCGAGGGAACGATCATCCAGCAACAGTACCGCGGCAAGCCGATCGAGACGTTCCAGGTCGAAAAGCCCGGCCCATTGGCCGACCTGCCCATCGTGGTGCTGGTCGACAAAGACACCGCCAGCGCCGCCGAGATCGTCGCTGGCGCGCTTCAGGTTCACCGCCGCGCTCTGCTGGTCGGTCAGCCCACCCACGGCAAGGATACCATCCAGCTCGTCTTCGATCTCAAGGACGGTTCCAGTCTGCACGTTACCGCCGCGCGCTGGTGGATCCCTGGTCTGGATCCGCCCATCCGCGATGGACACGGCTTGCAACCCGATATTCCCATCCCCACAGATGCCGACAGTGATGGCGCATGGCTGAATGCCGCCATGGAAGTGCTGATCCAATGACGCCTGGTGGATTGAATATATAATAGAGCCATGGACAATGAGCCGATAGAATTTCCCCACGAGCTGATTGAAGACTTGCGCGCCGCACACCGTATCGTGGCGCTCACCGGCGCCGGCATATCCGCCGAGAGCGGCATTCCTACCTATGCTTCTTCCTACAAAAAGGGTGGTTGGATGCAGTACCGCCCGGATGACCTGGCCACGCCGGAGGGCTTTCAGCGCAATCCAAAGCTGGTCTGGGAGTGGAATGAATTCCGCCGCGCGATGGTCGACCAGGCCAAACCCAACCCGGCCCATCTGGCGCTGGTGGAGATCGAGCGCCACGCACAGGAGTTCACCCTGGTTACCCAAAACACCGACGGTTTTCATCAGCGGGCCGGCAGCCGGCGGGTGATCGAGCTGTACGGCAACCTTCACCGCTACCGCTGCTCGGCGGAGGGCATCTCCATCGCTTCCTGGGAAGAGACCAGCCAGATACCACCCACCTGCCCGCGCTGCGGCGCCTACATCCGCCCGGACGTAGTCTGGTTTGGCGAGCCGGTGCCGCCGGCCGCCTTGCAGACTGCCCTGGAAGCCTCCAGTTCCTGCGACCTGTTCTTCTCGATCGGCACTTCTGGCCTGGTCGAGCCGGCCGCCTCCATGCCTTATGTCGCCTTACGCCACGGGGCGAAGGTGGTGGAGATCAACACCGAGTTCACCACCCTGGCGGNCTATGCCACGTATTACCTGGCCGGCCAGGCCGGAAAGCTGCTGCCCGCGCTGGTTCGGGCCGCCTGGCCTGATACGTGACTCACCTATCCTTCGAGTTTGCGGCTGAATTCGATGACCACGTGCTCGCGCAGGCCGTAACGGCGCGGCGGTCGGCGTTCAATCTCAGTAAAACCCAGGCGCTGCCAGAAGCGCAGCGCCTTAGCATTGGCCTCTAGCACCCCCAATCTGATCTCCTGCGCTCCCGACTGCCTGGCCCAGCGCTCGAACGCGCGGTAGATGCTCTCCCCCTGGCCCTGCCGCCGATAGCGCGGCTCGAGCAGCAGCANGCCCACGTACCATACCCCTTCCGAGGGGTAATCGCGGATGGCGTCGAGCACTCCGATCAGCGTGTTTCCCCCCAGATAGATGCCGAACACGAATTTATCCTCGCGGGGCTTGCCCGGCGGACCAACCGTCAGCAGCTCACGCGCGGCATCCGAGTCCACCGGCAGCCCGGTGAGCAAATCATTGTAATCCGAGCTGCTTTCCAGGAGGTGCTGCAAATCGGCCAGGTCCGCCTCCGANAGCAACGTCGCATACACCGCTCCACTGGCAAACAGGATTTCGCGGTGACCGTTCATCGTCCTTCACATACCTCCTTCAACCTTGCTCGACACTCGCCTGGTATCTGATTCCATCTCCTCCGCTGACTGCTCGTCCGCCGACGCAATCGCGCGGTCTACCACATGTATGATACCGGACTCATATTGTAGCAGAATTTGATCTTCGAAGGAGCAAAAATGCGGGGGTAGCATCCGGAATACAATCCGGGATTGAGGCCGCAAAACAATACCCTTGTCCCCAGGGCCATCACATAAGCCACTGTCTTCACCGCCGCTCCCGCATCTCCATCTGCCTCAAAACCCATACTTCACGATCATTCATTGCGCCGCTGGCGCACTCTGCCGGTAATCGTCTGGCGTATCCAGGTCCTGCAGCACCGTGGGCGTGTCCACCACCAGATAATCGATCATCCCTTCGTGCTCGCTGAGAAAATCGCGCAGGGTCTTGGGCGGTTTAAGCGCCATCACCGCTTCCCACCAGGCGCGCGGCAGCAACCAGGGATGGCCGCGGCGCAGTCGATAGCTGGGTACCACGATCCGGTAGGGATCGGCCGGCTGGCCTTCTATCACCGATCGCGCTACCTTCTCCTCGATTTGCGGCTGATCACCCAAGACGACCAGCGCCGCGGAAATATCCCGGTCCAACAGGTTCGACAGACCTACCTGGAAGGAATGCAGCATCTCGCCATCCCGGTATCCGGGATTGTAGACGACCTGCGCCGGCGTCCCCTGCAGCGCTTTCTCCACCTCTGCGCGCTCTCCGCCAGCGACCACCACGATCTCGGTTACCCCCGCCCGGGCGAGCGTTTCGACGACCTGGCCGATGACTGTCGTTTTCCCCCATGGCAGCAGCATCTTGGGTTGGCCCATGCGCTGGGACCTCCCAGCGGCCAGTACAACCGCTGCAATCACGCCTCACCCCGAGGACCAATCATCCCGGTCATCCTGCTTCTCCCGTCAAGCGGCGGACGTCTTCCGGTGTATCGATATCCTCGAGCAGAGAAGGATCGTCCCACTCGACCCATACGGCAGGGTACCGCTCGAAAAGGGATCGCCCGCCCGCGTCGCCGCTCAGAGTGCCCAGTTCGGCAAAGGCATCGCGGTCAAACAGCACCGGATTGGCCCGCCGGCCAGCTACACGAGGTGCCACCAGCGGCGCCAGCGAGCGATGGTGGGCCGCCAGTATTTTCCCGACCAGCTCGGTGGTGACGAATGGCTGGTCCGACAGGAAGAACATTGCCGACCCGATTTCTTCGGGCAATGCGCCCAATCCGGCGCGCACCGACGTACTCTGGCCTGCCTCCCATGCTGGGTTGTGGATGATGGTCACTGGCAGGTGCTCCAATGCCTGCGCAACCTGCTCCCCATACGCGCCGGTGACCACAATCACGGGAGACAGGCCGCTCTCCAGCGCTGTCCTGGCCGCACGACGCACTAGCGGCTCCCCCTGCCATGCGAGCAACTGCTTGGGTTGACCGAGGCGTACAGAACCGCCAGCCGCCAGCACGATTCCCGCCGCCGGTTCGATAACTTCATACACCGGCCTGCCTTCGCTTGATAAGCCGGCACCGTGCATTCCCACAGCTCCAACCAGCGCGGCATGGTAGGGTGGTATCAGCCGTTTCGCCAGATCATGCGCGCCCCCGCGCAGTTCGGCGTTATCCGCCTGGTTAAGCAAAACGACTCTGCGTGCGCCGGATGGTATGTTCTTCATACCTCCGCGCGGGTCGGCCAGCTCGCGCCTTAGCGCCTCCCAGGTCACTGCCTCTCCAGGTGCCAGCCCGGTCAGCTCGCTGAATATTTCCGCGCGGTGGACATGCCCGCCGTCTACCGGCCGCCCAATCCCGGAAAGACCAGCCACCACCACGACCACCTCGATCCATACCGGTATGGGCGGTTCGTGCTCCGCCGGTGCCTTGAGCGGCAACTGGCGCGAGCCGTCGGCTTCAATCAACAGGCTGGCGCCCAGCTTTTCTGCAGCTTCCCGCAGAGCTTCCAGGCGCTCACCCTCCATGCCCGAAGTGCGGCCGTCGGGCTGGCGGGCGCCCGTCACCGCGCTCACGCCCTGCGCCAACTCATCCTCCCATCCCTCGAGCTGCCGAGGGTGCTCCAGGATGAGATGCCGGTCGGCCTTGCCGAGCTGCTCGACACCAAGATGGGTGGTTGCGGTGATGATAACCGGCGGCGGAAGCTCGCGCGCCAGGCGGAACAATGCGGTTGTCTTTCCACCTGAGCCGGTGAACGCNAGGCGTACTGGCTTTTTCACTCTGAGCGCCCGCTTCAGCTCCAACGCCTACTCCCACAACTGCGCGCGGATTTCTCTGCGCGCCAGCACCGCTTCCAGCACGCCCCCGCCCACCGCCAGTGCCTTGTCCGAAACGAGGTAAGCCAGACGCGNATCATCCCGCGGGTCGATATCGCCGACCTTTAACCCCTTCTGCACGTCCAGACCCGAATGGAGCAATCCGCGCACCACCCCCGAGAATACCGTTCGCACCGGCTGACCATCGACTTCGGCTACCACCTGGCCTTCCTGCACGCGCTGGCCGATTTCCACCCGCGCCTGAAAGCGGCCTGAGCACGGCGCGCGCAGCACGCGATCCGCCTGGTGCAGCCAGACCGGGTCGGGCAGGCCGGTGTCGCTGGCCGCCGATCCATTCCACAGCACGCGCCCCAGGTCTGGCCCGCGCATCGTCTCGACCACCGCGTGGCAGTTCTCCCCCGCCACGAAGCCGGGTCCCAGCCCGATTACCAGCGGGGCCGCATCCAAACCCAGCTCGGGCGGACGTTTGGTCATTCGCGCATCTACGATGGCCACCAGCGGCAGCTCACCGCGTATCTCCGCCTGCGGATCGACCATCACTGGCACCCAGCCTTGCCGCCACGCGTTCTGGATTTCGCTTACATTGACTACGCGCACTGCACGCAGCTCTTCGACTTCACTCTCGCCCGTGTAGACCGCCTCAGCGAACGCCACCTTCCGCCTGACCGCCAGCGGCTGCGCCGCCTCCAGCACTAGGGCGCGTATCCCCGCTCGTGTCAACCGGACCACCGCCCCGCTGCCCAGATCACCGCCGCCTCTTACCAGCACATAACCTGTCATAGCATCTGGAGGGGCCTTTCTCTGTCCTGAAAAGCCCCTCCCTCCTCTCAACCTCTCTCGCTCAGCTCTTTGAGCACTCGCTCGGGCGTGAGCGGAAACTCGTCGAACCACACCCCGGTGGCGGCATGAACCGCGTCCATGACGGCCGGCGCCAGCGGCAGGAAGGGCATCTCTCCCATGCCGCGCGCTCCCCACGGACCGATCGGATCGTTGTACTCCAGCACCAGTGATTCCACCCGCTCTGGTATATCCAACACGCCGGGGATCAGGTAGGTGGATAGGGTCGATGTGAGCACGTATCCATCCTTTTGGATAAAATTCTCCAGAATGGCGTAGCCCTGCGCTTGAACCACACCTCCCTCAATCTGTCCTTGCACCAGACCTGGATTGATGGCCTTACCCACATCGTTGGCGCAATATACGTTCAGCAATCGCACCTGACCGGTTTCGGTATCTACCTCAACCTCGACCGCCTCAGACACATACCCNTAGGCGAAATTGGGCTCGGATTTGCCCGTCTCCGGGTCGAACGGGGTGGTGCGCGGCGGGCGGTAGGTGAACGTGGCCACCGCCGGGCGCTCTTCGTTGCGCCACTTCTCCAGAGCGGCTTCGGCCGCGCCGCGGATGGCGTTCCCGGCCATGAAGGTCATGCGTGAAGCCGACGAACTGCCNGAGTTGTCCGTTCGGGCCGTATCCGAGACCACCAGCTCCACTTTTTCGAGCGGTACACCTACCGCTGAGGCCGCCATCTGGGCAAACACGGTGTGGGCGCCCTGGCCCACATCGGCGCCAGCGGCGTGCAACACCACACGCTCGATCTCGGCATGGCCGTGCAGCTCGATGGTCGCCCAGGAATTCTCGGGCGCCCCGAAGGAGAATCCCACATTCTTAAATGCGCAGGCAAAACCGATCCCGCGCCTCAAATGNGCATGACCGGGGACCACCCAGCTCCTCTTGCCTTTGAAGCGGTAGCCGTCCTCGGTAAGTTCCCAGCCTGAGTTTTTGGCGCAGTGTTCGACCACCTCGGTGATGGAGACGCCTTTCGGCAGAGGGGTGCCCACCGAGAGCAGCGCCCCCTCCCTCAGCGTGTTCCGCCGGCGGATTTCCACCGGATCCATCCCCAGCTTCTCGGCCAGCTTGTTCATCTGCATTTCAGCCGCAAAGGCCCCCTGCGGACCGCCAAATCCCCGGAACGCCCCACTGGGCAGGTTGTTGGTGTAGACCGCGTACGAATCCACCTTTACATTGGGAATCTCGTACGGACCGGTGCACATCAGCGTGGCGTTGCCCAACACTTTGTTCGAGGTGGACATGTATGCGCCGCCGTCAGCGATCACCTTGACCTCCGCGGCAACCAGCTTGCCGTCTTTCTTCGCCCCCCAGCGCGTCTGGATGATGTAGGGATGGCGCTTGTGGTGTCCGATGATGGATTCCTCGCGGCTCCACACAATTTTTACCGGCCGATCGATCCCTCGTTCGTGAAGCCGCATGGCCGCCAGTGCGAGAATGATCTGCACCGACATATCCTCGCGTCCGCCGAATGCGCCTCCGATGGCCGCATAGATCACCCGCACCTTCTCCAGCGGTAGGTTCAGCGAGTGGGCAATTTGCTCCTGGTCCTCATGCACCCATTGGCCTGCCACCACCACGGTAACTCGCCCTTCAGAATCGATGTAGCCAACCCCGGCTTCGGGTTGTAAATAGGCGTGCTCCTGCGCCGGGGTGCGGTACTCGCTTTCTACGATGACATCGGCTTCTTTGAAACCGGCTTCCACGTCTCCTTTGCGGATGCGGTAACGGGTACAGACGTTGGATCCGCGCTCGGGGTGCAGTAGAAAAGCATCCTCCTGCATGGCCCGCAGCGGATCGGTGATTACCGGCAGGTCTTCGTACTCGACCACGATGCGCTGGCAGGCCTTGGCGGCGACCTCCTCGCTCTCGGCCACCACCAGCGCAATGCGATCGCCGACAAAGCGCACCCGGTCGCCGTACGGGTTTGTCGAACCCGGGCCGCACAACACCGGCTGGTCGGGGATTTGCAAACCGTATTCGTTGACGGGTACATCTTTAGCGGTGAACACCGCAATCACGCCGGGCAGGCTCTCCGCAGCGCTCGTGTCGACCTTGCGGACGATGGCATGCGGCCGGCGTGCGAACAGGACTTTCATGTAAGCCTGATTGGGCAGATTGACGTCCCCGGGATAAAGCGCTTCGCCGCGCACCTTCGCCACAGCATCAACCCGTGGGACAGACTTGCCGATATAAACCATAAGAACCTCCGCTCAGGATGGTGCTTCCTCTTTCAAAACCCGCATTGTCGTTCAGACCGGTATTGGGCGCTGGTTAATAGCGCTTCCGCCCCTTGTAGGGGATCTCGGGTGAATCCAGCGGACCATAACGGGGCGGCCCAAACAACCGGTCGGCAAGGAAGGTCACCACCATGAATAGAATATATAGAACGAGCACCAGCACGACCGTTAGAAAAATCTTTACGTACAGCAGCGGATCGGCCCCCCTGGCGAGGAATTCGGGCTGGATTTGCACCCAGTTGCGCTTGGCGTTCTCCTGAAGGATCGCCACTGCTCCAAAATAGGAGATGACCGGGAAAATGACCATCAGCGCAAATCCAATCCCGCGCCATACCGGGTGGATCTCCCGGCGCATGGGCGGCGTCTCGCGCTCGACCGTATACTGCTTGTACTTGGCCATGGCTCACCTCTTGCTGGCGTTCTCTATCGCCTCGATAATCTTATAGTAACCTGTGCAGCGGCACAAATTGCCGGTCAACGCCTGGCGGATCTCAGCCTGAGACGGCGCCGGGCGCTCCTCCAATAGTTTCACCGCCGACATGATAAAACCGGGCGTACAGTAACCGCACTGCACTGCGTCGGCCTGTACGAACGCCTCCTGCACAGGATGCAGGTGACCATCGTGGGCAATGCCCTCGATGGTGATGATCTCCGCCCCATGCGCGCGCGGGGCAGGCACCATACAGCTCATCACCGCCACCCCATCCAGGAAGACGGTGCAGGCGCCGCATTCTCCCTCGGCGCAGCCCTCCTTGGTGCCGATGAGTTGACCCTCCTCGCGCAGCAGGCGCAGCAGGGTCTTGTTCTGGCCGCTGGTGAAAGTGTACTCCTTGCCGTTGATGCGCGTGACGATCGGCGCATGCTCATCATGGCGGATGCTTCTATCCAGATGGGAGACGCCGGGAGTATTCTGGCCCCATAGCAGCACCGGTTCCTCGGGGAAATCGGCCCTCTGCTGGCCGAGGCGGAGGGAATTCAGCGCCCGCCGGGTGATGACCTTGACCATTGCGTCGCGGTACCAGGCCGAGCTGCGTACATCGTCGATCGGCCGCGCGGCCTGGCGGGTCAGCTCGGCTGCCTGTAGGATGGTCGCATCGTCCAATACCTTCCCGGCCAGATATTCCTCCGCCTGGCTGGCATGGATGATGGTTGGAGCGACCGAGCCGAGCGTGATGGCCGCCCGCTCGACTCGTTCCCCATCCAGGGTGAGCACCACTGCNGTGTTGACCAANGAGATTGCCTGAGCGCGCCGCAGGGCGTGTTTGATGAAGATGCCGCGCTGGTTGGCTTTCAGCGCCGGGAAGGCGATGTCCACCAGCATCTCATCCGGCTGCATCACTGTGCGCCGCACACCGGTGTAGAACTCCCCCAGCGGCACTACCCGCTCGCTGTGCGCAGAACGCAGNGTCACCCTGGCGCCCAGCGCCATCAGCGGGGTGATCGTATCGTTAGCCGGAGATGCGGTGATGAGATTGCCAGCGATCGTGCCCCGGTTGCGGATCTGCGGCGAGCCCACCTCCCAGGCGGCCCGCGCCAGCGGGTAGGCGTGGTCGCGGATCAGCTTGGAAGCCACGCAATGGTTGTGCGTCACCAGCGGTCCAAGGTGGATGACATCATCCTCGTCCAGACTGATCTGGTCCAATCCAGGTATCCGTGTGACGTCCACGAGCGTGTCGATCCCCGTGCGCACTCCGCGTTCCAGCTCGAGGATCAGATCGGTCGCCCCGGCCACGATCCTGGCCCGTTCCCGCTTCTCGCTCAATATGTTTAGCGCGTCCTCGATCGTGACGGCTTGTATGTACTCCTGCCACATAAAACCTCCAAATTGATCAGGCTTTCATGCTCACGCCCGTCCCGCCATTGCGTATCATGATGATCTCAGCCATGATGCTGACGGCAATTTCCTCGGGCGTCTCAGCGTTTAGCTCCAATCCGATAGGGGAATGAACCCGCGCCAGCTTCTCCTCGGCCACGCCCGCTTCGGCCAGCGCTTTTCGCGTCAGCAGCCAGCGCCGTTTGGAGCCGATCAAACCGATGAACGCCGCCGGCGTATCCAGCAGGGCGGGCAGCCCAGGGAGATCAACTGGCATACCGCGTGTGGTCAGCACCAGGTAGGTCTGCGGCGTAATCGTAAGGTGCTTGGGCAGATCGGCTATTGCCATTGGATAGAATTCGTCCGCGTCCGGATTGGCTTCAGGGGTGCAAAATTCAGGCCGATCGTCGCAGATCGCCACGCGAAAACCCAGCCACTTGGCCAGGTGGCAGACTGCCTTGCCAACATGCCCGCCGCCGATTACCACCAGTTTGGGCTTATAGACCGGATCGACGTAAATTTGCACCGTGCCTCCACAAACGCCCGGATCGCCACGCTGCGGGTCAACAAAATTGTACCTGACCAGACGGGGCTTGCCGTCCGTCAGGGCCTGACGGGCTTCGCTGATGACCCGGCTTTCCATCTCGCCGCCGCCTACCGTCCCCTCGATTCGCCCGTCTGGATAAACCAGCATCTTGCTGCCGGCGTGCCTCGGGATCGAACCATCGCTCGCAATCACCGTGCATAGCGCGACGGGTTCCCCGCGCCGCTCACATTCGGCCAGGCTTTGAAAGATGCCTTTGTCCGTGCCCATACCGCCGGATTCCTCGTTCATATTGCGATGAGCTCGACTCACGCCTTGCCGGCGTGCAGCGCCTTCCAAACCCGTTCCGGAGTGATTGGATTCTGATCCACGTTGGCGCCACATGCGTCCAGAACGGCGTTGCCCACTGCCGGTGCGACTCCATCCATGGGAATCTCGGCTACGGCCTTGACCCCATAGGGATGGGTGGGCTCGTANGTCTCGACGAACAGGGTCTGCAGCTCNGGCATCTCGTCCGCGCGGAAAATGTGGTACTCGCGCAGATCGCGCTCGCGCGGCCGCCCCTGCTCGTCGTAGCGCATTTCCTCGCTCACTGCGTAACCCAACGCCTGGGTCATACCGCCCTCAACCTGACCGGAGGCGGTCAGGGGGTTGACGATCNCCCCCGCATCCACCGCCATGACGAGCCTGTCCACAGTCACCTGACCTGTCTCGACGTCCACCGTTACTTCGGCAAACTGTGCCGCGAAGGGCGGCGGTGACGAGGGCGATACGTGCGACGCCACACCCATGATCTGTTCCTGGTCGCTGTGATGCAGCGTCTCGTAGCCGATTTCAGCCATGGTGACAAAAGAACCATCCGGCGCGATGGCCTTGCTGTCCGCCAGGATGATTTGCTCAGGTTGGATCTCGGCGCCGCCACGCTCACGGAGCATGCGCGCGGCGCGGATGCGCACCCGCTCGGCTGCCTGTTGTGCTGCTTTCACCACGGCCGTGCCAGAGATATAAGTGGTGCTCGATGCGTAGGCGCCTTTATCGAAAGGCGTCATATCCGTGTCCGACGAGTACACAATGATGTCGTCAACCGGCACACCCAGCACCTCGGCCGCCATCTGCGCCAGGACGGTGTCGGAGCCGGTGCCCAGATCGGTCGCACCCACCAGCAGGTTAAACGAACCGTCGTCATTCATCTTGATACTGGCTCCGCCCATGTCCAGGTACGGAATGGCAGTGCCCTGCATCACTGCTGCCATCCCCACACCTTTCCGCAGGTGAGGCTTCCCCGGGACCACATGCCATTCAGGGTTGCCGAACTTTTGATCCCAGCCAATGACGCTCTTCCCCTGTTGGATGCACTCCTCCAGCCCAACGGTATGGATGATCTCCGGCTTCGGCTCGCGCCCCTCGCTCCACGCCGTGCTGAATGGGTGCAGCTCGCCCGCTCGCACGGCGTTCTTCAGGCGGAACTCGATCGGATCCATTCCCAGGGCGCGAGCGATCTTCTCCATGTGCCGTTCCACCGGCCAGAAGCCCTGCGGGACGCCGTATCCGCGGAATGCGCCCGCCGGCGGATGGTTGGTATACACGATATCGGCGTAAAAGCGAATATTTGGGCTCTTACGGTACGCCCCATCGCCCACATAGAGCGCCATGGCCTTGTGGCCTGTATTGCCGGTCACGGTCAGGGCGTGACATCCGTAGGCGCCGGTGTCGGTCAGAGCATACATTTCATTGGCCGTGATCGTGCCGTCTAGCTTGACGCCGGTTTTCATGTGGATGCGCATCGGGTGGCGCGAACGGGCTGCGATGAATTCTTCCTCACGCGTGTACTCGAAACGCACCGGTCGACCGGTGGCGATGGTCAGGTGAGCGGCGACATCCTCGATCAGCACTTCCTGCTTGCCGCCAAATCCGCCGCCGATGCGTGGCTTGATCACCCGGATGCGCTTGATGGGCAGTCCTAACACAGGCGCCAGGATGCGCCGGGTGTGGAAAGGCACCTGCGTGCTGGTGCGGATCACCAGACGGTCGTCCTCGTCCCAGTAGGTGATCACCACGTGCGGCTCGATGTGCGCCTGTTGCACCTTGGGCACTTCGTAATCGGCTTCGAAAATGCGATCCGCCTCGGCAAAGCCCTTTTCCACATCGCCGATGTCGATGCGGATTTGGGCCGCCAGGTTCCGCCGCGGATCCGAATCCGCAAAATTGACATACTCCGGCTCGTCATGAATCTGCACCGCGCCTGGCTTGAGCGCCTCCGCGGGGTCCAGGATAGCCGGCAGCGGTTCATATTCCACTTCGATGAGATCCAGGGCCTTTTGGGCGATCTCGAGCGTCTCGGCTGCCACAAAAGCCACCCGGTCGCCCACAAAACGCACCTTGTTATCCAACGAAAAGGTGTCCAGCGGCCCGGGGATCGGGTCGGATTGCCCGGCGGTGGAATATACCACCCGTGGGATGTCCTGCCAGGTCAGCACGGCGGCCACGCCGGGCAGCGCGCGGGCAGCGCTGGCATCGATCCGCCGGATGCGGGCGTGCGCCACCGGGCTGTGCAGCACCGCAGCGTGGAGCATATTGCGCGGTTCGATATCGTCGGTGAAGGCGGGCTTGCCCTGCACCAGCTTGACAGCGTCCACTTTCGGCTCGGGTTTGCCCACCCTGGCAAAAGTTTTGGCCTGCGGGGTGACCAACATCTTGGGCATCACTCTGGTCTGCAATTCAGGGCCTTTAACCGGCTGGGGAGCTTCACCCCGTGCTTCCTCGCCCTCCTCCGGCAGCCATCCAATCGGAATAGGGATAGACCCTTCGATGGGCTCGACTGCTTCCCCGCGCATCACCGCTGCAGCGCGCTGTACGGCCTGCACCGGCTTGAGGTACCCGGTACAGCGGCATAACACGCCTGAAAGCGCATCGCGGATCTGCGCCTCGCTCGGTTTCGGCTCCTTCTCCAGAAGCGCGCGCGCCGCCAGCACCATCGCCGGGGTNCAATAACCGCATTGTATCGCGCCCGTCTCGATGAAGGCGCGCTGGATGGGGTCAAGGCCGCGGGTCTTCTTCCAACCCTGTTCGGGGTGCTCGCCAAGCGCTTCAATGGTCACAATGGAATGGCCTTCCGCTTGCGCAGCCAACACCAGGCATGAGTTGACCGGCCGTCCATCCAGTAATACGGCGCACGCACCGCACTCACCGTTCAGACAGCCCCCCGATTTGACCCCGTAAAATCCCTGCGCACGCAGGACGCGCAGCAAACTATCTCCCGCCTGGGCGTCTACTTCGTGCGCAATTCCGTTGATTTGAAGAGTTAGTTTCATTTCACATCTTTCCATCCGGTCAATGGAGATACCGGGAAGATCATTCGAGCTCTGTCAGGCAGCGGCGCACCAGCTTACCGGCCACATCCTGGCGGAAAGCCGCGCTGGCCCAGGCGTCTTCCGCCTGACTGTAGGCGCTGCGCGCGGAAATTTCCTCGCCGCCGGGCTGCGGACCGTCCAACACCATCATCGGTGCCGCGCCGTATCCACCCAGGACCACGCGAGTTCGCCCCGAAGGCCAGCGTGCAACCGCTGCGCAAACCAGCGGCAGGTCTACCGGTGTACGGGCCACGCTTTCAAAGGCGACTTGAGCGCGCGTTGTAAGTGTGATGCGGGTGATCAGCGCGCCAAAACGCGTCTTCCCGCGCAGCGGAAGATAATCCCCCAGACCGACCTCGCGCTCGCCCGGCTCCCAAATGAGGCGCGCGTCCAGCGCCAGCAAAACGGTGGCCAGCGGCGAACGGCCGTCGCAGGCGACCAANGTTCCAGCCAGCGTGGCCATTTGGCGCAGATTTTGCCCGGCCTCCAGGCGCGCCGCCCGGCGTACAACCTCGGGTGCCTGGACGCTTTCGCAAATGCGCTGGAGAGTGGTTGTCGCACCAAGGGTCAGCTGGTCGCCCTCGACCTGGATCTGATCCAGCGGCAGCTTTTGCAGATCCACGACCGCGAAAACGTCCTTGCGAGGGCGGTTTAACTTGGTTCCGCCGCCTAACGGCAATGTGGGCGGTTGCGGGCGTTCCAGCAGCGCCAAGGCCTCTTCCAGTGTTTGAGGGCGGTGGTATTCGCTAATCATTGCCCCTCCTTACCATCCGGATAGACTTTCCAGCCAATGGTTTCCAGGTCGATGCCGTCCAGGTCCTTTTCCGGCACGTTAACCAGCACCGCTTCGGCTTCGGCCAGTAAGGTGCCATCCGAGCGATAGATTTCTCCCGAAGCCTCGGCGATACGCCCGTTGTCCCTTCCTGCGCGGCCCACCAGCCGCAGCGGTTCGCCCACCGGCACTGGTTTGCGGTAGCGTACCGACAGTTTGGCCGTGTACATGAAACGCGGCGGTTCCCCATGCATGAAGGCCCGTCCGGTCACCTCGTCCAGCATGGCAGCGATCACGCCTCCGTGCACCACCCCCGGATAGCCCTGAAAATGCTCCGGCACAGTATATTCCGCCTGCACCTCGCCGGGAGCCACCTCGTAGAATTTCATGCCCAGCCCATGGTCATTTTCGACTCCACACACGAAGCAATGGCGAGAATTGGGTTGCTTGTTCATTTTTCCTACTATTATAAAATGGCTACGCGCAGTATATCACTTTCCTTTACTGCTGCGCAAACGTGTCGATCATCAGGTGCACATCGCCGCCTACCGGGTACAAAATCGGGCAGGTGCAGCCGTTCCGGCGATATTCGTCCACCTTCGCCCGCGCCTCGTCCGGCGTCCCCGATGCGGTGACCCGCAGGATCAGCTCCTCTGGCACCAGATGCTTGGCTTTGAGGATCTGTTCACGGGTGGCCGGCAGCCGAGGATCGATTGTATCTCCGCCACGACGTCGGACGATACGCCGGAAGCCTTGGCGATATGCGGCTGCTGGGCCAGGTACTGGGTGAGCAGCTCGCGCGTCGTGTCGATTGCTTTGTCGTGATCCTGGTCCACCGAGCAGACCACCAATTGCGGCCGATCCAGGTCTTCCACGCGTCGTCCGGCTTTGCGCGCGCCTTTCTCCAGCAATTCCATCGCCTTCAGGTTATATTCCGGCGGCACACAGTAGTTCAACACCACCCCGTCGGCGATCTCACCGGCCAGCTCCATCATTTGGTCGCCGGTCGCGCCGATCATGATGGGCACGTTGCGCGGCTCGCGTCGTCCGTGAACCACGTCCAGCTCGATACCCTCCACGTGGTGGAACTCCCCGTGGAAGGTTACCCGCTCCATATTCAAGAGCCGCCGCAAGAGGATCACCGTCTCCCTCATCGCGACAAGCGGCTTTTTGCGCTCGATGCCCACATTGCGGGCCAGCGGGTCCCACCACGCGCCGATGCCGCAGATGATGCGGTTGGGCGCCAGGTCGTCCAGGGTCAGAAAAGTTGCTGCCAGCAGACCGATGTTGCGGGTCCAGTTGTTGATCACCCCCGAACCGACCTTGATACGCTCGGTCACCGCTGCGTAAGCCGCCATCGGCACGATCGCATCGCGCACAAGGCGGCTCTCTGCCTGCCAGACCGCCTCGAAACCGCGCTTCTCCGCATAGCGGACGTACTCCAGCCCATCACGCAAGTCATGGGCATCCTGCAGATACAGGGCGACGCGCTCTGACATTCCAACCTCCGGTAACACATCAGGATGAGTGACCGGTCGAACAGACGGCCGATCACCTATAGACCTCCGACGAACAGCCGGCGGTGCGCCGATTTTAACGTGCTCCGGCTGGGTGTTTGGCGGTCTCGAACCAAAACCCGCTCAAACTTTCAGCAGGGGTACCTCCATCTGGCGCAGCAGCTCGAGATCCTCCGGCAAATCCAGATCCAGCCCCAAACCGGGCGTCCGGCATATTTCCAGTCGCGCACCGGCCGCCAGCGCCCGGTCGCAGTGCTTTTGAAACGAGCCCACGCCAAATTCGTAGTCGATGATGCCCGCCGGGCTGATCAGCAACGCGTTGGTGCCCCGCTCGTGCCGGTCGGGGGCGACCACCACCACCGGCGGATTCTGGCCGATCCGCAACACAGCCTCGATGTCTGCCGGCGTCAGCGTCGGTAGATCGGCCGGCAGGATCAATAACCCTTCGACCGCATAGGCCTTCGCCACGACCGTGGCCCGCCGTACGGCGGTGTTCAATTTCGGCGTGCCTTCTTCCAGCAGGGTGCGCGCCCCGTAATCCCTCGCCAGAGATAGAGCCGACGGGTCGCGGCTGATTACCAGTGTCTGTTCGATCCCGGCCACTGATCCGATCGTCTTCAGCGTGTGCTCTAACATGGTAAAGTTCAAAACGGTCCGTTCTTCTTCCGACAAAACTCCGGCTAAGCGGGATTTGCCGCGCCGGAGAGGTTTTACCGGGACAATTGCCCAAAGGCTCATTGCGCTTGTGTCCTCCTCAAAAGGTCATTGACAAAGGACAACACCTCTTCTGCTAACCGGCGGCGATCTTCTCCATTGCTCATCACCGTATCGGCGACGTAAGAAATTATACCCCACTGCTCGATCTGGGCGGTTTGGGCGGCATCTTCGCGGTCGAGGACGAAGCCAGACAGCAGGCTTCCGTAGTGTTGCGCCACCGCCTCGGCCGAGGGTTGGATGCCCAGCTCGGCGTACATCTTGGCCGCCGGCCCTTTGAGCGCCCTCCCGCCCACGATGGGCGAAACCGCCACAACGGGTTTCCTGGCCACCCGCTCGCGCAACCCCGGCACCGCCAGGATCGGCGCAATGCTGACCCAAGGGTTTGACGGGCAGATGATCACCACATTGGCCGCGTCTAGCGCTTCCAGGACGCCGGCTGCCGGCCGCGCGCTTTCGATCCCGGCGAAGCGGAAACCGGTGACTTCCGGCCGATAGGCGTGGCGCACGAAATACTCCTGAAAATCCAGTTCGCCCAGCTCGCGTGTGGCCACGCGGGTGGCGACCGGCTGGTCGCTCATCGGCAGAACGCGCACGGCCACGCCCAACGCCCGGCAGAAATCGCGTGTGATGCTGCTGAGCGCCTCGCCAGCCTTCAGCCGGCGGGTGCGCTCGAGGTGTGTGCCCAGGTCGCGGTCGCCCAATCGGAACCAGGTCGGTCCGCCAAGCCTGTCAACGGCCTGCATCGCGTTCCAGCTTTCATCAGCCAGGCCCCAGCCGGTCTCGGGGTTGGCCAGCCCCGCCAGTGTGTAGCAGACTGTATCCAGGTCTGGGCTGATGTGCAGCCCGAAATGCTCGAAGTCGTCCCCGGTATTCACGATCACGGTCAGCGCATCGGCGGGCAAGACCTGCGCCAGGCCGTCCGCCAGCTTGGCGCCGCCAACTCCACCCGCCAGAGCGACCACATTTCTGCTGATCAATCGCCTCCAAATTGAAACCGTTCGCTTAAACGACCGACCCGCTCTTCGTGCTGATAAACGATGGCCAGATTGTCGACTTCAAACTCGAATTCAAGCGGCCTAAAAGCCAGCTGCCTGAGGGCGCAGCCAATGTTATCGGCGTTGACATCCGTATGCGCCAGGGTGATATGGGGGATCCAGGAATCGGGGTCGTAATACGGGCTGGGGCTGGTAGCTATCCGCCGCGCAAACCTCCAGATTTTGCGGTGCAACTTCCGCATGGCCTCATTGTTGACCAGCGCGATGTAAATCACCGGTTCCCCGCCGCCGAAAATCCCCAGGCCGGCGGTCCTCACCCGAAAGCTCTTTTGGCCGGAGCAAACTTGTTCCAACGCTGCGCGCAGCTCAGCGCTGTATACTCTTCGGCCACATGCCAGGAGAAGTGCGGAATAGGCGTCATACGGATGCCTTTCAGCCCGCATTCGCCCTCCAGCAGGCGCCACAGCGACCGTATTTCTTCGGCCATCGGCCCTTCCAACACGGAGACGATCGCTCGCATGCGCTAAACCTGTGTTTATCGGAATAGATCCTGCTCTTTCGGTCTGATCAGCTCGTTGATCGATCCGTCGCGCAACGCGTATGGAAACCCGTGCGCGTGGACCACCGGCGTACGTTCATCCGCCTGACCCATAACCAGCGAGGCCGCTGCCGCCAGTTCGTCCGCAGCGCCGATCTGAGTGATGCGCAGGCGATACCCGAACAGGTCCGGCTTGCCGCGCATATCCACCAGAGCCGGCATGCCTGCCACCCCAATCGCCACGCCGACCACACCGTTGCGCCAGGCCCTCCCGTGGGAATCGATGATCAATACGCCGATTTTCCTCCCACTGGCCGCTTCCAGCTTCCGGCGGAGCTCCTCAGCCGAGGCATCCGGATTCTCGGGAAGGAGCAGCACCCAATCTTCTCCGTCGCCGCTCTCCGCCTGCACGTTCGAGTGGTCGATGCCAGCATTGGCGCATACGAATCCCAGCCGGTGGACAACGATCAGCGTGCCCGGCCGCATGCGCAGGATCTCGCTGCTCTCCCGCAACACCAATTCGACAAAACGGGCGTCCTTTTGCGTGGTCCCGGAGATCTCGAGTGCCCGCGGCGATGGGATCACCTCGCTCAACTTCCGCAGGCGCCCTTCTGCCTTAGAGACGATTTTTTGTGCAACTACCAGGATGTCCCCATCCTCCAGGGCAATGGACGCCCTGGCCAACGCCTGCAAGATGAGACTCGCCAGGTCGTCGCCCGGTTGAATCAGGGGTATATCACGTAGGGCTGTCAGGGTCAGGCTCATTTTGATAGGTATGGATTCACTCCTTGCACATCACTGCAAATCGATGGACCAATAAAAAGGGCTCGCTCCAATCCGCTCAGCCGGAGCCAGCCCCAACCAAATCAGATCATCCCATCACGATGTCGGGTGCAGGGCCAGCGCCTTGCTTGCGCTCGTTCCCACATTTTTTGCCGGCCGTGAAGCCAGCCGGTTATGACTGCCTCCCTGCTCCTTCGTTCGCCGTCTCGCGCGGTATCCCCGTGATGCGAATACCCGAAGATTCTACACCATACTGCTTGTTCAAGCCAATTAGGATCGAGGTCAGCCCCTCCGGTATCACCGAATTTTCCAGCGGGCCGGCATCCCAGCCGACCAACCCAGCCGCGCGCACCAGCTTCAAGGTGAGTTGCCGCGCGATTTTCGTGCTACCGGTCACCAACACATCGCACTCCACCGGTTGATCATTCAGCAGGTGCTCGTACGATATGTTTTGGAAGGCGGATGCCACCTGAACGCCCTCGCCCAATATTTGTTGCGCTTCCTGTGCGGCGCTGCCGGCGGGCGGCATTTGCACGCGGCTCACCCGTGGAGGCACCAACGGCACAGTGACATCCACCACCACCTTGCCTTGCAGCAATTCGCGCAATCCTTCCAGCGTTTCGCGGTGGGCCGCATAGGGGACAGTGATGACCACCAGATCCGCCCTCCGCGCTGCTTCAGAGTTGATCACCCCTTCGATCCTGGCCGTCTCCGGCAGCAGCCTGCGCAGTTCGGCGACCGCATTTTGCGCCTTATCGTACTGTCGCGAACCGATCAAAATGTGATAACCAGCTTTGGCCCAACGGTAAGCCAGCCCTTTGCCTTCCTTGCCGGTTCCGCCGATGATCCCGATTGTGTGTATCTCTGGTAGATCGTTTTCGTTCAATCAACCCTCCGTCGTTGCATTCAGAATCAGGCGAACTGCGCCTGGTACCTCTTCCAGGTTGCTGCCGCCGCCTCACGCGCCCGGGCTGCGATCTCCTCCTCGTCCAGAGTGAGCAGCCTCCTGTCCTGCATAAGCACCCTTCCGTCCACGATCGTGGCGGTGACCATGCTTTCGTGGAACCCAAACACGATGTGCCAGGGCAGATTGCCCTCGTCCATCTCGGTATAGGGATGGTAATCCACCAGGATCAAATCAGCGACTGCGCCCGGCTGGATGACGCCGATCGGTGCGCCTTGGAAAATATCCTGAGCCAGTGCGGCGTTGTTGTATACCGCCATCTCCGCCACCGTAGAGGCAGGCATGCGCCGGGGATCGTGGTTCCAGGCCTTGTGGAGCAGATAGGCGGCCTTCCATTCCTCCCACATGGCATTGGAGAAGCCATCGTTCCCCATGCAGACGCGCACCCCTGCGCGTAGGAAAGCCTCCACCGGCGCCACCCCGACGGCGTTGTTCATGTTCGAGCGCGGCTGGTGAGTGACCCAGGTTCCGGTCTCGGCCAGCAAATTGGCTTCCTTGATATCCACATGCACCGCATGAGCGACAATGGTGTGCGCTCCCAGGATGCCGTGGTGCGCCAGACGGTCGATCACCCGCAGGCCGGATTTGGCCAGGCTGTCGTACTCGTCGGCGACTCCCTCCGCCGCGTGGATGTGAAAGCCCACCTCTCCCGGCGCGGAAGAACGGCAACGTTCCAGGGTGGCGTCGCTGAGCGTCAGGCTGGCATGCAGGCCGAAGGTGGCCGCCAGCCGCCCCCCCGCTGGACGCTCTTCTTTCACCCGCTTGATGAAACGTACATTCTCGGCGATGCCCGCCCTGGCGCGATCCTCGCCATCACGATCACTGACTTCATAGCATAACGCCGCCCGTAATCCGGACTGATCGACTGTCTCAGCGATGACATCCAGTGAACCATCGATGGCATTTGGTGACGCATGGTGATCAATCAGCGTGGTGGTGCCATGACGGATCGCGTCCACCAGGCACACCAGCGCGGAGCAACGCACCCCTTCCGCATCGAGCGATTTATCCAGCGGCCACCACAGTTTCTTCAATATCTGGGGGAAATCTTCGGGTGCGGCTCCAGGTATGCTCATGCCGCGCGCAAACGCCCCATAAAAATGGGTGTGCGCGCAGATGTTGCCCGGCATGAGATACTGCCCGTGCGCGTCCAGGCGCTCCGCCTGCGGATAGCGCGCCTCCATCTCGCCTGTCGGTCCTAAAGCGGCAATCAGACCGTCTTCCACAAAGACGGCATGATCCCGCAGGATACGATTGGGCTTCTCCCAGGTGATCAGATTAGCATTGGTGATCAACATTTCTCCCTCTTTTCCCTTAAGAGAGACCTGGGCGATTCAACTGGTCGCCGGCAGCTTATTCGAACGCCGCCGGACGGTCCGGATCATCCAGGTGGGCGAAAGCTTCTTGTACAACGCGCTCCGGTGTGCGGAATGGAGAGAACGGTGGCAGCTCATCCCGCCCGAAGTACTGGACTGCGCTTGTTTCATTGCTTGTGCGCGCCTCGCCGCCTACCAGGTCGCACAGGAAGAGCACTTTATACGCGTGGTAAACGTTGATCGGATCGCGGTCATGGTTGGACTCGAACACCCCCGCCACCTTGCGCGCGCTCACCCGGAAGCCGCTTTCTTCCCACACTTCCCGCTCGACCATGGCCGCAGGGGACATGTTCACGTCTGCCCAGCCGCCCGGTAACGACCACATCCCGTCCGTGCGCTCCTGCACCATCAGGATGCGCCCGTCCAGAAATACGGCCGCGCGCACATCCACTTTCGGCGTCGCGTATCCAGGCTGGGCCAGGAATGACTTCAGCAGCGTCTCTTCGGGCAGTTGGGTGAAGTGGGAAACGATCTCGCTGGCGATCTCGGCCAGACGCTGATAACGCCCGCGATCGAATTCGTTGGCGCTGAAATGCAACCCCGTCTGGGCAATGGCCTGGATCTCCCGGGCCCATCGCAGCCAGAGCGGGATGGCCGCTTGGCTCATTTTGCCTCCCCTAATCCCCCGCGAATTTGTGCGGATGCAACTCTCTGACGATCTGTTCCTGATCCACCGGCAGACTATCGATGCGCACGCCAACCGCGTGGTAAATGGCATTGGTGATCGCCGGCGTGGTTGGTATGCTGACGATCTCGCCGATCCCCTTTGCCCCGTACGGCCCATCGGCCGTCGGGTCTTCGACCACGATGGAAATGATCTCAGGCGTGTGTGCGATGGACGGCATGCGGTAACGCGCCAGCCGGTCGCTGAATACAACCCCATTCTCGACGATGAAATGCTCGGTCAGCGCATTGCCCAAACCCATCATTACCCCACCCTCCACCTGGCCTTGCAGGCCGAGCGGGTTGATGGTCGTACCCACATCATTCGCAGCGATGATGCGCAGCACGCGCACCTCTCCCGTAAGGGTGTTGACCTCGACCTCGGCCGCCTGAGCGGCGAAAGCGAAGGCGAAATGCATGTCGCCGCCTTCGCCCAACGGTTTCGTTTCCGGCGCCCAATATTCGTACAGCGCACGGGGCGGTCGGCCTTCATTCTTCATCTCCGCGGCCACCTGGCCGAGCGGAACCTTGTGCCCGTTTACGTGAGCAAGACCTTCGATGAAACGGATGTGCTCCGGCGGCTGGTCGTACTTTTCGGCCAGCACAGCCGCCATGGCCTCGCGCAGTGTGCGCGCCGCCAGACGGGCCGCATTGCCCGTCACGTATGTTTGCCGCGAAGCCGTGGTTGGACCTCCATCCGGCGTTAGATCGGTATCGGAGAGCAGCACTCTCACCCGCTCCACCGGCAGACCCAATTCCTCCGCCGTGATCATCTGCAGCACGGTGACCAAACCCTGTCCAATCTCGGCCGACGAAGTGCGCACTTCGGCCGTGCCGTCCTCGAAAAGCTCCACTTCGGCACCGGCTTTGTCGGGAGCGCCGCCGCCCAGGCCGGTGTTTTTATACCCTACCGCCAATCCCCAGGCCCGCTTCAAATGCGGCGCACCGGCTACCGCCTTCGCCTCGAAAGGATGCTCACCCCCCAGCCGGAACATCTCATCGGCGACCTTATCGAGGCATTCCAGTAACCCGACCGATTCGCGCAGCCTCTGACCGGTGTTGGTAATGCTGCCTACTCGCAGGGCATTCTTACGGCGCACCGTGACCGGATCGAGGCCCAGGTGGTGGGCCAGCATGTCGATCATGCTTTCAACCGCGAATGCCGACTGGGTCACTCCAAACCCACGGAAGGCCCCTGCCGGCGGATTGTTGGTGTACATGGCATAGCAATCGGCCCGTACATGGGGGATCTCATATGGGCCAGAAGAGTGCGTTGTCGCGCGTGTCATGACCTTATCGCCCAGCGAGGCATACGCCCCTGTATCGCCGTAAAGTTCCGTCTCGAAAGCCACAATTCGGCCATCCTTCATGGCNCCCACTTTACAGCGAATCTGGGTGGCGTGGCGCTTCGGATGCACCAGAAGGCTTTCGCGCCGGTCCCACAGCAGCTTGACCGGGCGGCCGGTGCGTACCGCCAGGAGCGCAGCGTGTATCTGCCCGGCGATATCCTCTTTGCCGCCAAAGCCGCCGCCGATCAGTTGCCCAATGATCCTCACGCGCTCATCGGGCACGTTTAATACCCGCGCCACCTGCTCGCGGTCCTCATATGGGATCTGTGAACCGACGTAAATCTCGATGCGCCCTTCCGCGTTCACCCTGGCAATGCTGCATTCGGGTTCCAGAAAGGCGTGGTCGGTAGTGGCTGTGTGGAAGGTGTGCTCCAGCACCACTTCGGCGGCTTCGAAGCCGGCCTGCACGTCGCCTTTACGAACCTTGATGTGTTCGAGCAGATTGCCTTTCTCATGGATCTGTTCTACATCCGCCTGGCGCGCCGTCACCGGGTCGGCGATCACCGGGCGCGGTTCGAACTCGACCTCAATCAGATCACAGGCCTGGCGCGCGATCTCCCTGGTGTCAGCCGCCACAATCGCCAGCGCGTCGCCNACATAGCGCACCCGCTCGCCAATGCCGACCATCACCGGCCAATCGCGAAAGACGATTCCATGCCTGTTTTCTCCAGGGATATCCTTGGCCGTCATCACCGCATGCACGCCGGGCAGGGCCTCCGCCTTGCTCGTATCGATGCGCCGTAAGATCGCCGAGGGCGTCATGGCCCGTTTGACCGCACCGTACAGCATGTTCTCGAATTGGATGTCATCGGTGAAGATGGCTTTGCCAGTCACCTTGGCCACCGCCTCCGGCCGGGGTTGTACCGTGCCGACCACCTTGCGCGCATTGCGAGCAACAGGCATCACCTTTGGCGGTTCGACCGGTTCCCCGGTGCGAAGACTCTTGGCGGCCGCCTGAATGGATCGCACGATGGTTGGGTAGCCGGCGCACCGGCATAAGGTGTCCTTGAGCGCATGGCGGATCTCCGCCTCGCTGGGATCAGGGTTGCGTTGCAGCAGTGCATGAGCCGTCATGATCTGTCCGGGGATGCAGAACCCGCATTGCACTGCGCCGTGGAGGATAAACGCTTCCTGAAGGGGATGCAAAGCTTCACCCCCGCGCTTTTGCCTCGCCGCCTGTGAAGCCAGACCCTCGATCGTCAACACGCTGCGGCCGTTCGCTTTTTCGGCCGGATAGACGCACGACAGCACCGTTTCACCGTCCACGAGAACGGTGCAGGAGCCGCATTCGGCTTCGTTGCAGCCGATCTTCGTGCCGGTTAAACGCAAACGCTCGCGCAGCAGATCGGCGAGCGTCTCCCCTGCTACCACCGGCAGCCGGTGCAGTTGGCCGTTGACAGTAATCTCGAGAACATCCTTACCGACATGCTCTTTCATTGNATANCCTCTACGGCTAAAACAGTGCCGGGCAGCTCACCGATAGAGAATTGCTTTTCCCCCGCCGCCCGCTTCCACGCCTGGCTGAGGCCTTCTTCGAGCAGCACGGCGGCTAGATGCCGCCGATACGCGCTCGTCGAGCGGTGAGGACTGGTGCGGAAGCGCAGGTGCGTTAATATTTCCTCCAGCGCCCGCGCACGCACTTCCTCCGTCAACCTCTGACCGCGCAATACCGCTTCGGCTTCCAGCGCCCGTTGCGGCGTCGGACCGGAAGGGCCAATGGCGATGCGTACATCGGACAGCCGTTCGCCCTCTCGCTGCAGCCATACGGCNAGGTTGAGGATCGGCAGCGCTACACCTTGCGGACGCATCACCCGCACGAAGGCTGATGCCTGCCCCGGTTCCGCCAATCTGACATAGAAACCGACGATCAGCTCCCTGCGCCCATCCAGCGCGGAACGGCCAGGGCCTAGGAAGAGGCTGCTAAGCGGTGCGCGCCTGGTTCCCTCCAGGCTGGCAATTTCAGCCTCCGCGTCCAGGGCCAGCAAAGCGATGCTCCCGTCCGCAGCTGGCAGGGCATGGCCCACATTGCCGCCCAGCGTGGCCATGGCGCGCACTTGCGGCCCACCGACCTGGCCGGCCGCTTCGAGCAGCGCGCTGGCGTGGCGTGCCACTAGCTCCGAGCTGGCGATGTGCTTGAGCGGCACCGCCGCCCCGACGAATAAATACCCGTTCCGCACCTCGAGCGCGTTGAGCTCAGGGATGCGCGTTACATCAACCAATGCATCGACAGGCGGATGGCGTCCTTGCTGGATGTCGAGCAGCAGGTCTGTGCCTCCGGCAATCAAATGGGCAGGAGCGGGGTGGGTGCTCAGCACCCGTAAGGCTTCTTCAATAGAATGGGGGAGAAAATATTGATTCCAGAGAGGCATAGGATCGGTGGGTGTGGAGGGCGGCACTTTTCGACGGGCTCTGCGGCCCGACGCCGGTCCAGGCATTGCCTGTCCCGACCACCGGTCCACCTCTGCAATAATTGTATCACAAAGACCCATGTCCGGCAATTATTTGCCTGACAACCCTCTCTGGCAAGCTCTTAATTCCCTAAAATCGCATATAATCATACCGTTGCCTCGAAGGATGTCTCTCTATACCAAAAAGGAACTTCTTTCCAGGCGGATTTCATTAACCAGAAGGACACCCATGACTGATTCACGAAATGCCGCAATCCAATATGCACACACACAACGGGGACGCTTCCTCCAGGACCTGATCGAGCTGGTGCGCATCCCTTCGATCTCCACAACCCCTGAAAATAACGGTGACATGCAGCGGGCGGCTGAATGGCTGGCCGATAAGCTCCGTGGCCTGGGCATGCAAAAAGTCGAAGTGTATCCCACCACCGGGCATCCCATCGTTTATGGCGAGCTACTGGCAGCCGGTCCCAACCGCGCCACCGTGCTCGTCTACGGCCATTATGACGTCCAGCCTCCGGATCCGCTCGAACAATGGCGCCAGCCCCCNTTTGAGCCAACTCGCCAGGGCGAAAACCTCTATGGCCGAGGCGCGTCGGATATGAAGGGGCAGCTCATTGCCACTTTGAGCGCCATCGAATCCGTGGTGCGCACAGGCCAATCACCGCTTAATTACAAGATCATCATTGAAGGTGAAGAGGAAGTCGGCTCTCGCACGTTGCACGATTTCATTNAGGCGCATAAGGACATGCTGGCCTGTGACGTAATGCTGAACCCCGATACAGAGATGATCGCCGCCGATACGCCCACCATTGTTTATGGTCTGCGCGGCCTGGCATATTTCGANCTTCATGTTCACGGGCCAAACCACGATCTGCATTCCGGTCTGTACGGCGGCGTGGTCCACAACCCTGCCCAGGCGTTGTGCGAGCTCATCGCTGCCATGCACGATGACCATGGCACGGTTGCCCTGCCGGGTTTCTACGATCACGTTCGGCCGCTGCGACCCGAAGAACACGCCGAATTTGCCCGCCTGCCGATGAACGAGGACTATTATCTCGAGCACACCGGCGTCCCTGGCCTGTGGGGCGAGAAGGATTATCTCCCCTCCGAGCGCATCGGCATTCGTCCAACCCTGGAGGTGAACGGACTGCTCTCCGGCTTCACCAGCGTGGGCCAAAAGACCGTCATCCCCGCCGCGGCCATGGCCAAGATCTCAACCCGCCTCGTTCCCGATCAAACGCCCGAGGAAATCCACCAATGCATGCGCCGTTTTCTTGAGGAGAAAGCCCCTAAGACGATTCACTGGGAGCTGATCATGTTATCGGGCAGCAAACCCAGCCTCAGCGACATCAACAATGACGGTGTGCGCGCCCTGGCGACCGCTCTGGAAGCGGTTTGGGGCACCCGTCCTGTCTTCAAGCGCGAGGGGGGCAGTGTGCCGGTGGTCGTTTCCGTCCAGGAAATCCTGGGGGCGCCCTCCGTCATGACCGGTTTCGGCCTCCCGGATGATAATATCCACGCTCCCAACGAGAAGCTGCACCTGCCCACCTGGGAACGCGGGATGGATGCGCTGATCCATTTCTTCTTCAATCTTGGCGAGAGCAAAGGATGAGTGAAAGGCTGCCGTCCTACGGAGGTCAGGCGGTGATCGAGGGTGTGCTGATGCGCGGCGCCAGCTACGCCGCGATTGCGATGCGCGCCCCCAATGGCCAGATCGTCGTCCATTCCGAGCCATTGGGGGCGGTGTATCGCAGCCCGCTGACAAAAATCCCCTTCCTGCGCGGCCTGGTCATCCTGTGGGATGCGCTCGGCTTGGGCACCCGCGCCATTACACTGTCGGCCAACCTGCAGACCGGCGAGGAAGAAAAAATCGAGGGACCGGCTCTCTATCTGACATTGGCGTTTTCCCTGGCGCTTGCCGTGGCATTGTTTTTCCTCGCTCCGGCCGCCGTCGGCCAGCTCTGCGAGCGCTATCTGGGCTTCAATGCCTGGTGGAGCAACGTCATGGAAGGCCTGGTGCGCCTGGCGCTGCTGATCGGATATATCTGGGCCATCGGCCGTATTCCTGAAATTCAGCGCGTTTTCGCCTACCACGGGGCAGAGCATAAGACCATTAACGCTTTCGAAGCTCGCGCCGAGTTGAACCCGCAGAGCGTAGCCCGTTTCTCAGTCGAACACCCACGCTGTGGCACGGCCTTCCTGCTGACCCTGGTTCTCATCTCAGTGATCGTTTTCTCGCTGCTCGGCCCGCTGCCTTGGTTGTGGCGTCTGATCTCCCGCGTGGTGATGATCCCGGTTCTGGCGGGATTGGCCTACGAGTATATCCGCTGGACCGCCAGACACCTGGACGTGCCTTTCGTCCGCGCCTTGATCCGCCCTAATCTGGCGTTGCAGCATCTGACCACCCGTGAGCCGTCTCTCGACATGCTGGAAGTATCCATCGCTGCCTTCAACGCTATGATCGCATTGGAAGCGCCCGCCGAAGAGCCTGTCGCCCAAACTCAAACCGTACCTGCCGACTGAATCCGCCTTATTGTTGTCCAATCCAACCCTGCCCATTTCAAGTTGATCGTTTTCGCAACCAGGTCGTTCATTAACGGAGGGGAGCATGAAAGCCTGGCAAATTCTGCTGATGGGCATTCTGATCGGACTGCTGGCCGCGGGGGTGGTCCTGCTGGTGAGCCGCCAGCCGACCGGTCATTCCATCGAGCTGATCCCTGCCCCTACCCTGGCGCCGCTGACCGTGCACATCACCGGCGCTGTGGTAAATCCCGGCGTGTATTCCCTGCCGCGCGGGTCGCGCGTCCAGGATGCGCTCACAGCAGCGGGCGGTTTTTCGCCTCAAGCCTCGCCGGACGCTGTCAATCTAGCCGCTTTCTTGCAGGATGGTCAGCAGATCCATGTCCCGGCCGTTGGTGAGCAGGCTCCTGTGTCCTTGCCGGGCGCTCCGACCGGATCGTCCGTCGCTCCTGTGGACATCAACACAGCCGATGAGGCCGAGTTGCAGACCCTGCCGGGTATTGGACCGACTCGCGCCCAGGCTATCCTGGCCTATCGCCAGGAGCATGGCCCATTCCTCAGCATCGCCGATATCCGCAACGTCCCGGGCATCGGTGAAACCACCTATCAACAGATCAAAGACCTGATTGTCGTCGGAGGAACACCCTGAAGCCAGCCAGGTGTCGCCGCCTGGTGTGCGCGGATTTTTCCTCCTTCGCTCTCGATGGTCATCGTTAGCCGACGCTGTCCTTCCCGTCAATGTCTCCTCGTTCCCCATGGGGCGACATTGTCGCTGAACACTTCGAGGGCGTCAAAATCGTTGAACCACAACACAAATGTGCGCGATTCCTTGACAATCCATGCTCTTGATGTAAAATCCAATCCATCATGGTAGCAGCCACTCCTGATTTCCTGCGCGCTCGACGAATCCCGCTTCACCATAACACCAGGGAGGCGGGCTGCTGGCCGTTCGCCGGCTGATCGCAAGCGTAAACGCTGAAATTAATCCACAATGCCCTCCGACCTGGAGGGCTTTTTCTTTTTAACCTTCTGATTCGAGGAGTATCCTATGTCAAAACCATCCGTAAATAAAGTCGTGCTCGCCTATTCTGGCGGTCTGGACACATCAACGATCGTCCCCTGGCTGAAGGAGAATTACGGCTGCGAGGTCATCTGTTACTGCGCCGACGTGGGTCAGGGCGAGGAGCTCGCCAGCCTCCAGGACCGCGCCATCGCCAGCGGCGCCAGCAAACTGATCGTTGAGGACCTGCGCGATGAGCTGGCCTCCGATTACATCTTCCCGCTGATCAAGTCGGGGGCCGTGTATGAAGGTAAATACCTGCTCGGCACCTCCATCGCCCGACCGCTGATCGCCTCTCACCAGGTCATGGTGGCGCATCAGGAAAACGCCGATGCCGTCGCCCACGGCTGCACTGGCAAGGGCAATGACCAGGTGCGCTTCGAGATGACCTATACCGCCCTTGATCCAGACCTGAAGGTCATCGCCCCTTGGCGCGAGTGGGACATCCATTCCCGCGAGGACGCCCTGGCTTACCTCGAGGCCCGTGGCATTCCTTTCCCAAAGACCAACCCATCGCTTTACAGCCGCGATCGCAATCTCTGGCATCTCTCCCACGAAGGCGGTCCGCTGGAAGACGCCGGCCGGCCGCCTGCCGACGATCTCTTTCAGCTCACTCTCTCCCCGCAGGAAGCGCCCGATCAGCCCGAAGAGGTGGAGATCACCTTCGAAGCCGGTACGCCGGTTGCCGTCAATAACCAGTACCTTTCCCCCGCCGCGCTCATCGAGACGTTGAATTTCCTTGGAGGGAAACATGCTGTCGGTCGGGTGGATCTGGTCGAGAACCGTCTGGTAGGGATGAAGTCGCGTGGCATTTATGAGACCCCCGGCGGCACATTGCTGACCTTCGCCCACCATGAGCTGGAATCGATCACCCTGGACCGCGATATGCTGCATTTCAAGGAACTGGCCGCGTTGCGTTACGCCGAGCTGGTCTACTTTGGCCAGTGGTTCACGCCTCTTTGCCAGGCGCTCAACGCCTTCTTCGCCGAGACGCAAAAACCAGTCACTGGCTCGANCCGCCTGCAACTTTACAAGGGCAATATCACCGTTGTCGGCCGCACCAGCCCCTTCAGCCTGTACAACCAGGCCTTCGCCACTTTCGGTCNCTCCGAGGTGTATGACCACCACGATGCCGAGGGGTTCATCCATCTTTTTGCCCTGCCTTCCAGGGTAAAGGCCATGATGGAGAGAAGCCTGCTTCCAGCCGTGCCGGTGGANGTCAAGGCTAAAACCAGTGTATGACCAGGAGAGAGCACAATGACAATGTGGGGTGGTCGTTTTCGAACCACGCTTCACCCTTTNGCCGCCCGGCTGAACGCCTCGCTGCCATTCGATTGGCGCCTGGCCGAGGTGGATGTGCGCGCCAGCCAGGCCTGGGCGCGTGCCTTGCTGCGCGCCGGACAACTGACGACGGATGAATGCGAGACGCTTTGCGTCGGCCTGGAAAAGATTCTGGAAGAATTCGACGCGGGCAGTTTCGTTTTCTCGAGCCAGGATGAGGACATTCACTCGGCGCTGGAGCGCCGTTTGGGCGAACTGATTGGCCCTGTTGCTGGCAAGCTGCATACTGGGCGTAGCCGCAACGACCAGGTCGTCACCGACTTCCGCCTTTGGCTGATGGCAGCCGGGCAAAGGCTAGATAATACCCTTCACGGATTGCAGGCTGCCCTGCTGGCCCGTGCAGAGCAAGATTTCGGCGTGATCATCCCTGGCTATACGCACTGCCAGCAGGCTCAGCCCATCCTCCTCTCCCACTGGTGGCTGGCTCATTTCTGGGCCTTTCAACGCGACCGTGTCCGTCTGTCCGACATCCTTCAACATACGTCTGTTCTGCCGCTTGGGAGCGGCGCGCTGGCTGGAACTGGCTTCCCCATCGACCGCGCCGCGCTGGCCGCCGAGCTTGGCTTCTCTGCGCCCGCCCCGAATAGCCTGGACGCCGTGGCCGACCGCGATTTCGCTGCCGAATTCCTCTTCTGGGCCGCCCTGCTCGCTGTCCACCTCAGCCGGTTGGCTGAAGCCCTCATCCTCTATTCCACCCGCGAGTTCGGCTTCATCACCCTCGACGATGCATACTCGACCGGCTCGAGTCTCATGCCGCAAAAGAAGAACCCCGATCTTCTCGAGCTGACCCGTGCTAAAAGCGCCTCTTTAATCGGCCTGCTGACCGGCTTCCTTACCATGCTGAAGGCCTTGCCGTCGGCTTATGACAAAGACCTCCAGGAGGACAAACCCCCGGTCTTTGCCGCCGTCGACCTTCTCGAGCTGCTCTTGCCGGTCGTACAGGGCGTGATCTCCAGCCTGAAGGTAAACGTCGAACGTTGCCGGGCTGCGCTCGATCCGGCCGCGCTCGCCACCGATCTGGCGGATGCATTGGTCGAGAGAGGGCTGCCTTTCCGTCAGGCCCACACGCTCGTCGGCCGGGCAGTTCGGCGAGCCGAGGAGTTAGGCCTCTCCCTATCCGCTCTCCCCCCCGATGAGCTGGCAGCCATCCACCCGGACCTTGACGCGGCCATTGTCCAGACCATCAGCCCCGAAAGCTCGCTCGCCCGACGTGCAGGCTGGGGCGGCACCGCACCTGCCAGCGTCCAGGAACAAATTGTCCTGGCGAAAAACACCTTGGCCCAACATTCACCCCCCGGACGTGGCGCTAAGTAATCCTCCTCCCCTTGCCCCCCTCCTCCCAGGAGAGGGGCGAAACGGCCTTCCTCCTGGAATCCGGGGTGAGGCTCCCCGCGTGCGTACTGGCGCCGCAAACCCACCCGTCCGCCCAACTCAGCAAAATCACCAACAGCGGTATAATTTCGTTCATGACCACCAAACAACGCATCGAGACCGCGCTGATCGAAGCTATGCGCAACCGGCAGGAGGCCCACAAACGCGCCCTGCGCATGCTCCTCTCCAGCATCAAGCTGGCCGAGGTCGAAAAAGGAGGTCCATTAGATGAGGCCGGTCTGGCGATCATCCTCCAAAAGGAAATTAAAACCCGCCGCGAAGCGATCGAGGAGGCCAACCGAGCTGGACGCCCCGATCTGATCCGCGCCGCCGAGGAGGAGATCGAGGTCCTGGCTTCCTTCCTGCCAGAAGCCCTGAGTGAGGAAGAACTGCGCGGCTTGGCGCAGGCGGCCATCGCCGAATCGGGGGCCACCTCGGCAGCCGATTTGGGCAAGGTCATGAAAATCCTCATGCCGAGAGTGCAGGGGCGCGCGCCAGGCGATCAGGTCAGTAAGGTCGTCCGTGAGCTGCTCCAGAAAAATGCGGCAGTATGACCTCCGCGTTTAGCGACGCATCCGCTAACGAACGCCCCCCTAACCGGATCATTTTCCGGCTGGTGTTGCTCATCCTGACCGCAGCGCTTTGCTTGGCAGCCCTGCTTCTGCCCATCTCCATACGCCCGTCCTCTCTGCCTCTCAAGCCGGGGGATGTCGCGCCAGTAGACATCCGCGCGCCGCATGATCTCACCTATACAAGCAGCGTGCTCACCCAGCAGGCCCGCGACGCCGCCGCAGCCGCCGTCCTGCCGGTTTACCTCCCTGCCGATCCCACCATCGCCCGCCGCCAGATCGAGCGCCTGCGCGCCGCCCTCGTGTACATCACCACCGTCCGTGAGGACGCTTACGCCACAAAGCAGCAAAAGCTCTCTGACCTCATCGCCCTTCAAGATGTCAGCCTGTCGCCCGAAACCGAGACTGGCATTCTGACCCTGACGGATGCCCAGTGGGAAGCCGTCCAGCAGGAAGCCCTCAACGTGTTGGAGCAGGTGATGCGCAACACGATCCGTGACAGCCAGATCGATGAGGTCAAACACAGCATCCCCACCCTGATCAGCTTTTCCATGCCTCAGGATCAGGCCAGTATCGTCGCAGATCTGGTCTCCGGCTTCGTCGTTCCCAACAGCCTTTATAGCCCCTCGCTGACCGCCGCCGCTCAGGCGAAAGCCCGCGAGGCGGTTCAACCCGTCACCCGCTCTTACATCGCTAACGAGACCATCGTCCTGCGTGGCCAGATTATCACCCCCGTCGTTTGGGAGGCGTTGGACAAGTTCGGCTTGGTGCAGCCGGGGGACAACCGCAGCGAGATCGCCGCCACCTTCGCGTTGGTGGCCATATTGAGCCTCTTTTCTGCGTTGTATTTCGCCCGCCGTAAATCAGCCCCTTTCAATGATTTCCGCAGCCTGGCGCTGATCGCCTTCACCTTCGTGATCTTCCTCTTTGCTGCCCGTTTGATCATTCCCAATCGCACCATCATCCCCTATCTGTACCCCCTGGCGGCTTTTGGGCTCACTATCGCTTCGCTCTTCAACCTGGAAATTGGGCTGGTCCTTTCCCTCGTCCTCAGCATCCTGGCCGCCTACGGCCTGCCAAACAGCCTTGATCTGACCCTTTTCTATGCTTTGTCCAGCTTGTGCGGCGTACTGGCGTTAGGCCCGGCGAGGCGTGTGGCGCACTTCATCTGGGCCGGATTGGTGGTCGGCCTGGCCGGCATCGCCGTGGTGCTGGCGTACCGTCTGACCGATTCGACCACCGATTGGCTTGGTATTGCCACCTTGATCGGATCATCGGTGTTCAACGGCATCGCTTCGGCCAGCCTGGCGCTGCTTCTGCAGTTCTTCTTCGCCCAGTTGCTCAGCCTGACAACCCCTCTTCAGCTCATGGAGCTCTCCCGTCCGGATCACCCCCTGTTGCAGTTCCTCCTGCGCAACGCCCCCGGAACGTATCAGCATACCTTACAGGTCGCCAATCTCGCNGAGCAGGCTGCCGAACGCATCGGCGCTGANCCATTNCTCACCCGCGTAGGCGCCATCTACCACGATGCCGGCAAGGCGCTCAACCCGCAGTTCTTCATCGAAAACCAGGTAAGCCCTCATCTCAACCCTCACGACGACCTCGACCCGGTCATCAGCGCAGCGACCATCATCCAGCATGTCCCCGATGGCCTTGCGCTGGCACGCAAGTACCGCCTGCCGAAACGCCTCCAGGATTTCATCCGCGAGCATCATGGCACCATGCTCACCCGTTACCAATACGCCCACGCCCTCGAGCTCGCNGGTGGGGATGCCGACAAGGTGGATGAATCCCTCTTCCGTTATCCGGGCCCACGGCCGCAATCGCGCGAGACAGCTCTCATCATGCTGGCCGACGGCGTCGAGGCGCGCGCCCGCGCCGAGACGCCCGAAAACGAAGCCCAGCTTCGCGAGCTGATTAAATCCGCCTTTGATTATTGCCTGCGCGAAGGCCAGTTAGACGACACCCGCCTCACCCTGCGCGATCTCACCACCGCCGCCGAATCGTTCGTCGCCACTCTGCGCAACATCTATCACCCGCGTATCCCTTACCCGCAGCTCAAATCCAGATCCACAACGCCCGCGCTGGAAGCCGAGAAAACCCGTCCGGTCAACGCCGCGCCAGCCGATTCACCCCCAGCTTCATCGGAGACGGAATGATCCAGACCCGCATCGCCCGGCGATTCTTGCGCAACATCCGGCGCGACCGGCTGATCAGGGCTGCCCGCGAAGCCCTGGCTCAGCAAAACGCTCCTGAGGACGCCAGCCTGACCATCGTGGTCAGCGGCAATGAAGAGCTCCGCCGCCTGAACCGCCGTTTCCTCGGCTTGAATGCTCCCACCGACGTGTTATCTTTCCCGGCGGATGAAGCCAACCCGGTCAATCAGGAACGCTATCTGGGCGACGTGGTCATCTCCTTTCCGATGGCTCAGGCGCAGGCTGAGGCAGCCGGCCACTCCTGCGAGGATGAGCTTGAGCTGTTGGTGGTTCACGGCGTGCTTCATCTCCTCGGTCATGATCACGCCGAACCGCAAGAAAAAAAGCGAATGTGGGCCGCACAGGCTGAGATTCTCGCCCGATTGAACAACCCGGCCGCCGCTCCGGAGTAGAATTCGCCAGGATTCACCCCCATGCACACGTTTTTCCGCACACGCGCGCGTTCATTTCAGAATGCCTTCTCCGGTTGGTGGTACGTGCTCCGCACCCAACGCAACGCCTGGATCCACGCCCTGGCCTCCATTCTGGTGGCAATCCTGGGCTTGTGGCTTGGCCTCCCGCTTCGCGATTGGGCGGTTTTGGTTCTGACCATCGCCATGGTGTGGGCGTCCGAATTCCTCAACACGGCTCTGGAAGCGGTCGTAGACCTGGCCAGCCCTGAACACCACCCGCTGGCCAAGGTCGGCAAGGACGTGGGGGCTGCCGCTGTGCTCATCGCCGCCGCGGCCGCCGTCGTGATCGGCCTGCTGATCCTCGGCCCCCCCTTGTGGGCGCGCCTGGTTCGCCTGGTTTCCACCCGCTGATATTCCTGTTCTAGAAAGGATCATGATGATGGCAACCGCTTCTTTTCGTTTCGGTACCGTCGGCTCACCCACCTCCACTCCAAAAAAACCGGGCGGCAGCGTTGGCGCGGTGATGCAAATCTCGGCCCTCGGTTTGGGTGCCCTTGAGCTCGGCTGGGTTCAGGCAGTGCGCGTGACCGAAGAAACCTGCCTCGCCATTCGCGAGGCAGCCATCGAAAAAGATATTTCCATCAGCGTTCACGCGCCTTATTTCATTAACCTAAACGCAGATGAAGAAGAATGGCCCAAGTCGCGCAAGCGCCTCATGGATGCCGCCTATTATGGCCATCTGGCCGGTGCGACTGACATCGTCTTCCACCCTGGCTCCTATTTTGGCGGCCAACCGAAAGAAGTGGTCGACCTGGCCATCCACCGTCTGCGCGAGTGCGTAGCGGAGCTGCGTGACGCCGGAAATCCGGTCACTCTGCGGCCGGAGACGATGGGTAAGCCTGCCATGCTTGGCTCCCTGGATGACGTTATCGCCATGAGCCAGGCCATCCCCGGCGTGGCTCCATGCCTGGACTTTGCCCACCTTCATGCCCGCACCGGGGACGGTACGCTCAACAGTTTCGCCGAATGGGATCGCCTGTTGAAAAAATACGCCCAGGAGCTCGGCCAGGATGCCCTCGCGCAGCTCCACATACACCTTTCCGGAATCGAATACGGCCCAAAAGGCGAGCGCAACCACCTGCCGCTCAGGGAATCCGACCTGAATCTGGAAGAACTGTTTCAAGCCCTGGCCGCTAACGGATGCAGCGGGCGCATCTTATGTGAAAGCCCCATCCTGGAAGAAGACGCTCTCTATATGCAGCACATCTGGCAGCAGATGCATCCAGATTAGGATGGATGCCGCTGCCTATCCTGAATTCAGTTAAACATATTCCCGAAGATTGTGCTCCACCGCATACGCGGCTGCCTCTGCCCGATTGCTCACCCCCAGCTTCGAGAGAATGCTGCTTACGTAGTTACGCACCGTACCTTCTCCAAGGAAGAGGGCTTTTGCGATCTCTCGGTTGGTCTTCCCTTCGGATACCAGCAGCAATACGTGCTTCTCCTGCTGGCTTAGATTGACGAAGGCCGACGCTTCCTCCTCCTTTACCGCCCGGCGCACCTCTTGAAAGACCCGTTGCGTCACCGCCGGATCGAGCAGCGCTTCTCCCCGCCCGACCGCCTCGAGAGCCCTCACCAGATCTTCGCTGGAGATCTGCTTCAATACATACCCTGAAGCGCCTGCACGGATGGCCGAAAACAACATCTCGTCCTCCGCGTAAGACGTGAGCATGATCACGCGCGTATCCGGGAACTGCCGGGTGATCTCCTCGCAGGCCTCGATGCCCGATGTACCTGGCAACCGGATGTCCATCAGCACGACATCCGGTTGCAGGCGCGACACCTGGTCAATGGCCTCGCGCGCCGTACCNGCCTCCCCGACCACTTCGAATTGCGGATGGTGCTCCAGAAGCGCTTTCAATCCCAAACGGACGACCTCGTGGTCGTCTACCAGTAAAATGCGTTGTTTTGTCATCCCTTATCACACCCTCCGGCCATGAGTATAGCCGAGAGTCCACCCCCTGGCAAGTGATGATGACTATTTTTGGTTCAATTCTGGGATTATCCGGGGTCGGTCAGGCTTATTTCGCTTCCTCCGTTTTCGGGCGATGGTCGGTGCTGTACCATCCGCTGCCCTTGAAAACTACTGCCGGAGCGGAATATACCCGCGCGACCTGCTTGTGCCCGTTAGGGCAGGTGACTTCATCACCGTTTTGACGGAAAGAAATCCATTTCTCGAAATGAGCGCCGCATGTGGAGCATACAAATTCATATACTGGCATAATACTTTTCTCCTTTAGAAACCAATAAGCGGCCGCCCCTTTTTCCGAAGAACCAAGGGGCGGCCTGCCGCATTGAATTATTTCGCTTTCACCGTGATGGTCTTCGGGCGTACCTCTTCGGCCTTCGGCAGCACCAGTGTCAGAATGCCGTTCTCGAACTCGGCGTGAGCCTTATCCGCGACGACGGCGGTCGGCAACGGGAAGGAGCGGGAGAATGTCCCATAGCGCCGCTCGCGCAGATGGTAAGTTTTGTTCTTGGTCTCTTCTTCCTGCTTGACCTCGCCGCGGATGGTCAGCACATCACCGGCTACCGAGATATGCAGGTCCTCAGGTTTCACGCCCGGGATGGTCGCCTTCACGATCACTTCATNTTCGGTTTGATACATATCGACCGGCGGGGTCTCGAACATACCGAACCCNATNAGATCCCGGCCCCAGAAGCGATCAATGAAGCGGTCCATCCAATCACGCATGGTCATGAGGTCATTCAACGGTTCCCAGAGTCAGATCAGCCATTGCCAATTCCTCCTTTCCTGGACTTGGTCAGCTATCCTGTTTGACTGCTTATACCATAAGCGGCTTACGTTAATAAAACGTAAGCCGCTTGTAAGAACAGTGTTGGAATGAGTGCAGCAATTACGCTTTTTGTTGGTCCGCCCCGCCTTCCGCTTTCTGGCGGCGGAAATCCACAAAGCGATAACCAACCCCACGCTCGGTCAGGATGTATTTGGGATTGGCGGGGTCTTTTTCCAGTTTTTGCCGCAGGTAATTGATGTACAAGCGGACGTAATGCGGTTCGTCACGATATTCGTAACCCCAAACTTTGGCCAGGAGCTGGTCATGTGTGACGACCCAACCCGCATTTTGTACCAGATGGTAGAGCAAGCGATACTCGGTCGGCCGAAGCTTGACCAGCTTTCCCTCCACCCATACTTCACGCCGGTCGAAGTCTATCTTCAGGCGGTCATCCACTTCGATCAATCCGTGTGTTTCTCCGCTGTCCATGGCGACCCGCCGCAATACGGCCCTCACCCGGCTGACCAGCTCGCGCGGGCTGAATGGCTTGGTGATGTAATCATCCGCGCCTAGTTCTAGCCCGCGAACGCGATCATCTTCTTCACCCTTGGCGGTCAGCATAATCACCGGCACGGTGCTGATTTCGCGGATCATTTTCAGCACTTCAAAGCCGTCGATGTCGGGCAGCATCACGTCGAGCAGGACCAGATCCGGCAGCCCATCGCGCAGTCGTTGCACGGCCTGGACGCCGCGAAAAGCTTCGATCACCTGGAAGCCATCATGTTCCAGGTTCAACCTGATGAAGCGCACCATGCGCTCCTCGTCGTCGACCACCAGGATGCGCCTGTTTTTAAATGTTTCATCGGGCATGGATGCCTACTCTCTCACGAAACCAATGATTTCTTCCTCAGCCCCGCTGGAGATGATCTCCACGTACATCAGACGCGCTACAGGATACATCACTGCGGTCACGTTGGGCTCCATGTTCGGCAGGTCTTTTCCATCGCGCCGGCGCGGATTCTGGACAATGATCAATGAATCGGTCGGCTTGGGGAGCTCATCCAACTCGCCCATGACCGGATCATCGTTCTGGAAGTGTAACAGTACGGTTGGCATAGCAGTCTACCTTCTTTCGAGTCCAGTCAGAAGATCAGCGGCGGATCAGCAATTGAATTTTCAATTTCCCCAACGCCAGCATATCCCCATGGTTGAGAGGATAATCTACGTTAGGCACGATCTTTTGCCCGTTTATCCGCGTCCCATTCGATGATCCAAGATCCACGATCACCACCCGGTCATTGGCAATCTTCAGCGCAGCGTGTAGACGGGACACCCCTTGCGAATAGGCTTCATAAGGGGATAGATCCACATCCGGCAGGATAGGCTGGCCTTCGGTCATCCTCCCAAGCGTGAACTCGCTGCGTCCGGTTAGCGGCAGGATCTGTCCGCTGTCCACCAAGTGCAGCGAAACGACTGCATCGTTTGTTGCTGTCGCCGGCGTCGGTGGCGTCTCCGCAACCTGTGTTGGTGTGAGCGCATCGGTTGGATTGCGGCGGATCGATTGCGTAGAAAGGTGCTCCGTGAATACAAGTTGGGCACCACACTCGCTGCAAAACAGCGCCCCGGCGATTTCCTCATGCTGGCAGTTGGGGCAAAGAATCATTGCGTGTACTCCATTCCGGGCGGCAAGAGCAATGCCCGGGTGCCATATTTAATTCGTTTGTTCCCTTCGTTTGTGAATTCGTGGGTTTGTTGCAAATGCTCGGCTTCTACTAATACCGTGTGGGCTAGGTCTCTCTGGCCTTGCGACAACAGGTGCGTCGCCAGATATTGTAAGCGGCGGGATGCGCTGGCAATCTGCCCGGAAGTCGCTTCTAGGCTTGCTTTTGCCTGCAGTCGGTATAACGTCAGCCGTGACATGGCCTGCACAATAGCCGGATGCGGTCGGTCAACCTCGCTCCCATCGCTGACCGCGCGGCTGAATGATACCCGCATTCGCGTCACCGGTATCTGGTGAGAAGGGATTTCCATGCGGATATTCCCGTGAGCGAGCGTTATTTTCTCGGCCCCTTCAGGGATCGGATCGAGCAGAAATTCGAATAACAATGTCAAGCTCTTATTTTGCACGATGTTCCCCAGGCGCATCGGCCCCTTCAGGGGCAGCTCCCCGGCTTCTGGCTGCAGGCGGAATGCGTAGCGCAGTTGCACCCCCGCTTCTGGGTTTAAATCGAGCATCACTCGCTCGGCGTAGACCTTTTCTAAACTGGCCAGTTGCTGCTCTAAGTATTTGTGCAGATCCCTTGGCGCCGAGATGTACATGCTGCTGCCGCCAGAGGCTGCCGCTAACTTATCCAGGAATTCATCGTTCCATTCGTGCCCGATCCCCAACCCGCTAATGCCAATCCCTTCCTCTGCGGCTTCTGCCGCCAGATTCAGGCAGGCTTCTTCGTCGCCGTACGTGCGGCCGTCGGTGAGCAAAATCAGGTGGTTGATCGTGTTCGTGTTCATCGCGCGCCGCAGTTGGCTGATGCCTGCCTCCAACCCGCGGAAAATCTCCGTGCCGCCGCTGGGCAGAATCATGTTGATGCGTGACTCGATCTTGTTCACCTCCACTACGCGCGAGGCGGGTACCAGAACCTCCGCCCGATCGCTGAACACAACCACAGAGATCGTATCCTGCGGGCGCATTTGACGGATCATCTGAATGGCATTGGCTTTGACCATGTCCATGCGCGCGCCTTGCATCGATGTGGAGCGATCCAGCACCAGACAGAGATTCAGCGGCAGAGATTGCTCTTCCTCGGCCGGCTCCGGTATCGCGATCAGCTCCAGCATCGCGTAGACCAACTGGGGCTCTTCCAGGCGCGGGATGTTCGTGCGCGAGTACAGCGTGTTGATCTTGATCGCCGAGACCGACTCCTCTTGCAATTGTAAGTGGGCGTCGTATTGGGCCCGCTTGCCTTCATCAGAGAGGACTTCGTACGCCTCCTGAACCGCCAGAAAATCTTCGGCCGCCTGCGGATCTGGATTCGCATCCGGGTGCAGGCGTCGCGCGGCTTCAAAATAAGCAGCGCGGATCTCCTCCGAGGTTGCGTCCCGTGCAACTCCTAATCTGGCGTAATGGTTCCTGGCTTCTATCATACCCCAACGAGGTCAGTTCGGTGAGTAAATCAGGACGATGCTGATATTATCCGGGCCGCCGGCCAAATTGGCGGCTTCAACCAGATTCTGGCAGGCCTGAGTCGGATCCGCCGATTCGGTCACGATACGGTATATTTCGTCTTCGGAAACTACACCCCATAAACCATCGGTGCACAGCATCAAATATCCGGGGTGCGGCATGCGGTAAGTGTTCACATCTGCCTCGAAGGGCTCGCCTTGCCCTATGGCGCGGTAAAGTACGTTCCGTTGAGGGTGCGTGGCGGCCTCCTTTTCGGATAGCTGCCCAAGCTCCTGCAGCCTGTGCACCAGCGAGTGATCCCGGGTGACAACTTCCATGCGTCCATCTGGGTAAATGAAGTAAGCCCGGCTGTCGCCCACGTGAGCCAACGTCACCTGGTCGCCCATTACCAGCGCAGCGGTCAGCGTCGTGCCCCCGCCCGGCGCATAATGCATCACCGCCTGCTGGGCTTCACGGATTCCGGTTTGCATGATCTCCTGGACCGGTTCTGCCGGAGGCTCGGATGTGGCGCCGAACAGCGGCGTAAATATCTTGCGCACCAACTCGGAAGCCATTACCCGTGTGGCTACACCGCTGGCGATCTCCCCGTGCTGATGCCCGCCCATGCCGTCGGCCATGATGAAAATGCCAAAGGTGACGTTTCCTTTGTTGCCGGCCTGTACGACGTTCAACGTAAACAGCGTATCTTCATTGTGTTCCCTCTGGCGGCCGACGGATTGACCACAGCCCACCAGTAATTGGGCCGGTTCAAGATGCACGCCCATCTCGGCCACAGTCTGTACCTGTTCCTCAGAGAGCGGGGCCGTCTTGACATCATCTCTCGCGCTTTTTCTCTTGCCGAACAAATTGCGCAAAAAAGCCGTCACCATCAGCTCACCTCAAGAAAATAAATGTGCCCCGCAGATTTTTATTTTCCACGGCAAATATCGAGTGCAATTATCACGCCAGCAGCGCATACAAGATGTGATCGGTCGAGCCGATGTAAACGATATCGTTGTAAATGGTGGGCGTCCCGGTGATCGGTCCACCGCTGCTGAATTTCCACCGCAGCCGGCCGGTGCGGTACTCAAGGCAGTATAGATTGCCGTCGGCAGAACCGCAATAGAGTGCATCTTTGTAAATGATCGGCGACCCGCTGACCTGGTTGTCGGTATGAAAGCGCCAGATCTCCTTCGCATTGCCGGCATCCATGCAGTAGATAAATCCGTCCGCAGCGCCGATAAAAAGATTGTTGTCCACCTTGCACGGTGAGGATACCGTACCCTTACCCATCCGAAAGCGCCAGATCACCCAGCCGGATTTTGCGTCCATCGCGTATACAAAGCCATCCAGACTGGCGAAATACACCACACCGTTTGATACCGTCGGCGATGATGTGATGCCCCGCTTGGCGCGGTAACGCCATTGACCTCCCCGCTGAAATCGGCGCAGATGAACTCTCCATCCTCAGAGCCGAAGAAAACCTGTTCGCCGGCAATGAACGGCGTCGAGCGTACCGGGCCGGATGCTTCCACACGCCACACCCGCCGGTTGGTGGATATGTTGACCGCGTGCAGATAGCCGTCATCGGAGCCGATGAAAACATGCCCTTCCGCGATGCGCGGGGAAGACCGCACCGGTCCATCCGTATAATAGGTCCACATCATTTTTCCCGACCGTGTGGAAACGGCGTGCATGCGGTAATCCTCTGATCCGATGTACACGGTCTTCTCGTAAACGATCGGCCGCCCGGTGATGCCGCTGTCAGTGGCGTATTTCCAAATGAATTCTCCATTGGCGGCGTTGATCGCATACAGGTTGTGGTCGTACGCGCCCAGATAGATCACGCCGCTATCGTATATCGGCGAGCCGCGAATTTCATCTTCACATTCGAATGTCCACAGCGGTTTGATGCCTTCATTGACCAGATTCAGGTTGCCGGTCGGCACGCCCAAACGAGTGATTGTCCCGGTTTTCTTCGCCACTGCCAGAAGCGCATCCTTCATCGCCTCCGCGCTCTGATAGCGATCGTCCGGATTGTAATTCAATGCGGTATAAATCACCGCCTCCAGCTCAGCCGAGACTTGCGGGTTAATTTGGCGGATGGGTCTCTCCGAGAAGGTAAAAGGCGGTTCGAGCCGCGGATCGCGCTTGGTTAAAAGGTGATGCAGCGTCGCTCCAAGAGCATAAATGTCGGCCAAAGGGCTGGCTTCGCCGCGATATTGTTCGGGCGGCGAATATCCTTCCGTGCCGATCATCGTCCCTTTTTGACCTGCCTTGAAGATCTTGGCAATCCCAAAATCGACTAGCACGATGTGATTAAATTGGTTGACCATCACATTGGATGGCTTCATATCCCGAAAGATGATCGGCTCAGGTTTGTGCGTGTGCAGAAACTGGAGCACGTCGCAAATCTCGATGGCCCAGGAGATGACCTGCTCTTCGGGGAGGAACCCCTGCACCTCATTGATGATCGCTTCGAGATCCTTGCCATGGATGAACTCGATGACCAGATAAGACCGTTCGTCATGGCTGAAGAAATCATAGATGCGCGGAATGGCAGGATGATTGAGGGTCACCAGTATGTTGGCCTCGCGCTCGAAATTCTGCACGATCGTCTCGCGCACGCCCGGATCACGCGCCTGATTGATCATCTCTTTGACGGCCACCAGCTTTACCACATTGGGAAAATGTAGGTCGCGGGCGCGATATACCGACCCCATTCCCCCTACCCCGATCACTTCCTGGATCAGATAACGGTTTTCCAGTGTGACGCCGGGTTGAAGTTGCTGCTCTGGTCCCTGTCCAGCGCTGAATCGTTGAGTGATGTGTTGCGTCTCCAGAGGGCTCCTCCGTTCGGTCAGTCAATGTACCCGCGGCCTGCCGGAATCATCCTGATTAATCGCTTCCCCGAATCGTTGACCTGGCGCTCGGCTGTGGCCGGGAATACATATCCAGGCTACTGCGCATATATATCGATTTTAACCCTCACAAGCTCATTTCTTAAGTGTCAGGTTTAATGTATCTCGCAAAGCGCAGTAGATNAACGGTGACCATTGACCGGGTTGATACTACATAGATTGATTATATGCAGCAACTCAGCGAATTGCAACATATACCNAGCCCNCGCCAGCCAGTATGCATGAGGTCAATATGGTTTAGCATAGTTCCTGCATCAGAGGTGNAGGGCGCGGCGTGATTTTTCACTTTCTGGACACCCGCCTCGCCTTGAAGTACAATGGCGGTCAGAATGTGATTTGGGCGGAAACCTGAAAGTTATCAGAAAATAGCTCAGACCAGAGGCGCATACCATGGCCAATTTCCCAGGCAAAGGCAAAGTGGCGGTCATCAAGACCCGACCCGAAACCGTGCTGGATGACATCGAACAGGTGATGAAGCTGGCTGGTTTCGAGCAGGCCCTGTCCAAGGACGTGACGACCGGCTTGAAAATCAACATTTCCTGGCAGACCTGGTATCCGGCTTGCTCCACCACCCCCTGGCAGTTGGAAGGCGCCATCCGCACGTTGCGCAAGGCGGGCTACAAAGACCTGATTGGCTTCCACAACGACACCGTCGTGGTCGATACGCGCATTGGCGAGTTTAATAATAAGCATCGCTTCGTCACCGACCAGTATGGCGTGCCCTGTATTTATTTGTATGAAGAACAGTTCGAATGGGTGCGCTACGAGCCTAAGCAGCCCTTGCTGGTGCTCGACAAAGTCTACCCCGAAGGCATCTTTATCCCCAAGGCGCTGGTCGGTAAAAACATCGTTCACCTGCCAACAGTCAAAACCCACGTCTTCACCACCATCACCGGAGCGATGAAAAATGCCTTTGGCGGCCTGCTCCACCGTAACCGACACTGGACCCATAGCGTCATCCACGAAACGCTGGTTGATCTCCTGACTATCCAGCAGGATATCCACCCTGGCATTTTCGCCCTGATGGATGGCACTTTCGCCGGCGATGGCCCGGGGCCGCGCGCCATGCGCTGGCACGAGAAGAACATCCTCCTCGCCTCAGCCGATCAGGTAGCCATCGATGCGGTCTCTGCCCGACTCCAGGGCTTCGATCCGCTCTCTATCCCTTTCATCCGTCTAGCTCACGAGAAGGACCTGGGTGTCGGCGATCCCAGGGAGATCGAAATACTGGGCTATGACATCTCGCAGGAAGAGCCCTGGAATTTCAAGCAGGAAGACACTTTCGCCTCCCGCGGCCAAAAAATGATCTACTACGGTCCGCTGAAGCCGTTCGAGAAACTGCTGCTGCAGAGCCCCCTGGTCCCGTGGAGCTATTTCGCCAGTAATTTTTATCACAACGTGTACTGGTATCCTTTCGTGGGGCGCAAGCGTGTACAGGCGGCCCTGCAAACCCCCTGGGGCCAGCTCTTTAAAGCCTACGGCGACGGCCAAGTAGTCATGCCCGGTATGGAGCCAAAAACCGTACTCCAGGCCGCCGTTGGTTTGGGCCTTTTGGCTGCAGCTGCCGGTAGCGCTGCCTTCTTTTTGGTTCGCGGTCGCAAGAAAAAATAAAAGAGCTGCCCACTTGCGGAGCGGGCAGCTCTGACCTTTCGCCTTCCTGATTTTCTCCTTTCGAATGCCCTAAGTGATCCTCTGCATTCCAGACGGGGTCGTATGATAGCTGCCCTCGCTTTCCTCCAACAACCCCGCCTCGACCAATTCGCGCAGGCTGCTGCGGATGCGGTACAGCGGTAAACCGGTGCGCTCAGCCGCTTCCTGCGGTGTGCCAGCCTGGGTCAGCGCTTTCAACAACGCAATAGCCGAAGCTGTCAGCGTGCCATCGGGATTTAAACACGCCATGGCTCACTCCAGTGTCTTCTTGGCAAGATACCAATCGATCACCTCATACGGGGCTTTGACCCGTTCCTCCGCCATCTCGACCGTGTTCGGCGCCGGCACGATGACTTTATCCCCCGGTCTCCAATTGGCCGGTGTGGACACCTGGTATTTGTCGCTGGTCTGCAGTGCATCGATCACCCGCAGAATCTCGTCCATGTTCCTACCGGTGGTCAGCGGGTAATAGATCATGGCCCGTAAAATCCCTTTCGGATCGATAAAGAAAACCGCCCGCACCGCCTCGGTCTTGCTCGCTCCCGGCTGGATCATGCCATACAACGTAGCCACTTCTTTGTTCAGGTCCGCAATGACCGGGAAAGGAATTTTCACCCCCGTCTTTTCCTCGATGTTGCGCACCCAGGCAATATGCGAATAAACGCTGTCCACACTGAGNCCGAGNAGCTCCACACCGCGCTTCTTTAGCTCGGGATAAATTTGGGCGAAGGCGATGAATTCCGTGGTGCACACCGGCGTGAAGTCCGCCGGGTGCGAGAAAAGGATCAGCCATGAATCGCGGAAGTCCGAAAGTCGTAGCATTCCGTGCGTTGTGACCGCTTCGAACTCGGGCGCCGGCTCATTCAGCCGCGGTATACTGATTGGTCTGGAAATTGCTTCCTCTGACATAGCTAAAACCTCCTGGTAACAATTGAAATGGTTCTCCTCTTCTGTCCAGCCATTCGCCGGATCGTTGTGAGAAATTAACTGAAGAGGCCACCCTTAGATGATAATATAAACAAACAGATAATGACAGCCTGTTAGTAGAACTGTTTCCCCACCATCGAATCCGCCGACCTACAAAACCCAGTGCTGTGCGGGAGGTCGAACATCTCTGCGTGTGTTGTGTAAAGATTGGTAAATCGCCCCCCACAACCAGTCTTCCAGATATTTCTCCATCTCATCCAGCAGGCTGTAACGCAGACCCAGGCTGGCCATCAGCTCGCGCGCGTCTTCGAACAGGCGCATGCAGGCCGCCTGCGGCTCTTCATCCACCACCCCCTGCGTGCGCAGCAACTTCAAGAAACGCATGGAGTTGGTGGTGATCAGCGCAAATGGCTGGCGAATTCGCCTGAGATGCACGCCGTAGCTCGCCAGGTTGGTTTTCAGGCCATTAAATACTTGTTGAATGTCTTCGCGTACCTGGGATTTGCGCGCGCTGGTTTCCGCCAGGATTTCGCGCAGCAAATCCAGACTGTCCTGGCTCGTCAGTAGGAGCGATTCGACCACCCGATGCATCGGCGCNGCGCTGACGTCCTCCAAACAGCGCAGCAGTACTTCGCTCGCCTGCATCCGTATGTAAGTCCGTTCGGCAAACGAGTAAACGTCATCTAGCGCATCATCCGCCATAACCAAATTCCTTCCGACAGGTCTCGCATGGACACAGAGCGCGCAGATAATGCCAGTTGTAGATGCCGTAGTGATGGCCATCCTCCCATTCGATCGTGATCGCATAGGAGCCGACCTCTTCGAGGCTGCGCATGCGGGTGGCCGGACTGTCTTCCATGCTCTGTTCGAACACCGCCGGGTCGGGCTCGGTGGACATATATTCGTGACCCCCCCGGCAGCTCGCGCATGGACAGGCGGCGCGCAGCAGCCCAAATGGATAGACGCTCGTATGCCCGTCGCTCCAGATGATGGTCATCTCGCGTGCATTGCGGTCGGCGGTGATCGATATTGGCACTCTTTCGCTCATCTCGAAACTTGCCTCTCCCGACTTGGCAGAATCAACTATAGGCGCTATATCACCAAAAAGCAAGCCTTTTTCGGTATAGTTCAGGGCTGCTGGATGACGGAAAGATAATTCGATGCCGCCCATCCGCTGCGCTTGTCGTCGTATGGAGCGACCAGGTACCACCAGGTATAGCCGTCGGCCTGGCGCGGGCCATTTTCGACTTTGAAAACCTCTTCGTCCATCCCCAGGAACAGCGGCGTGCCGGTTATGCCTGGTTCAGACCTCAACCGCAATCCCTCTCCGCCGGTGCCGGTGATCTGCACAAACGCCCCCACCTGAATATCCCCATTTGCGGAGCTTCCCGGTGTGGCTGTTGCGGTGATCGCCGCCGTCGGGAAAACCACCGGCGGCGTCAGCGTGGGCGCCGGTATCATGGTGATGGCCGCGGGCAGGGCTGCGCCCCCCACTGGAGCCGGCCGGGAGAGGAAAACCAACATCCCCACGCCAATAAGCAGTACAATGGCAAGGACGATCCCACCCAGAATGACCCATCCAGAAAGAAAGCCAGCGAACCAGGACCGTTTGCGCATAAAGACATCTGCCTCACGCTGTAAAAGAAAAAAGGCCAGCTCCGCGATCGGATAAATCACCCGCAGCGAGGAGCCACAAGCCAGTGCGATTCGCCCTCCGATGACCCGCGTGCGGCGATTGGCATGCGCGCCCCTGAAGCCAGATGCTTGGCGCCTGCCCGATCAAACCGGCAGCCAATATCCCTCCCCATACCAGCCGAGCGAACGCCCACGCCTCCTTTGGCGACCCCACCCGGCCAGCAACGCCAGCGGTATCCTCGGCAGGAGCCCTTGCAGCGGGTTCTCCCGTCGAAAGCCCATCTTTTCCTCCGAAACCGAGATGAGTGAAACAATTATAACCGAAGCAAATAGGCGCCCCGCCGATATGATATAATCCTCTCGAATTTATGGAACAGCTTGCCTCAGAAGTTCCCCTGCTCAATAACCGCTATCAGCTCCAACAAAAACTCGGCTCTGGAGGGATGGCGCTCGTCTACCGCGCCCGCGACCTGATGCTGGAACGCCCGGTCGCTATTAAAATTTTACGCGAAGATTATTCCCGAAATGACGCCTTTTGTGAGCGTTTCCGGCAGGAAGCCAGGGCGGCCGCCAATCTCTCCCATCCCAATATCGTCACCGTGCACGACTTCGGCTTCGACAACGGCCGTCTGTTCATCGTTATGGAATACGTCCCCGGCACCGACCTGAAAACCCTGATGAAGCAGCGCGGCCGCTTTACCGTTGACGAGGCCATCCATCTGATTGTGCAGGCCTGCGCCGGCGTCGGCTACGCCCACCGCGCCGGCCTGGTCCACTGCGACATTAAGCCCCACAATATGCTCGTCACACCCGACCAGCGCCTCAAGGTAACTGATTTCGGCATCGCCCGCGCCCTGTCCACCATCCAGCCGGACGAGCAGTCCGAGGTTGTGTGGGGCTCGCCGCAATATTTTTCGCCCGAGCAGGCAGCCGGCGGTCCGCCCTCCCCCGCCTCAGATGTGTATTCCCTCGGCGTGGTGTTTTACGAAATGCTCACCGGCCAGCTTCCCTTCGTCGCGCAGGACGCCGCCGAGTTGGCCCGCCTTCACCGTGAGTCCCTTCCCCGCTCTCCCAGTCAGCTCAACCCGGAAATCCCGCCTGCCCTGGATCAGATCATCCTCAAGGTCCTCTCCAAAGAGCCTTCTGCCCGTTACCGCACTGCTGATCAGATGGGCAGGGTGCTGATCACCTTTAGCCAGGCCGCTCATCCGCCCGCCGTCCCCGCTCAACCTGCGGATAGCCCCACGCCGGAACCCTCCGTCGAAGATGCGGGCTCCATCACCGAACGCTTCTTCGACATCGATTGGGTGACCGTCGGCCTGGGCCTGTTGGCCGTCGTCGCTGTCGGCGGATTGATCCCTTTTTGGCTGGCGATCTGGTTCTACCTTAACCCTATCTCACGGTGATGATTTTATGGGTATGATAATCTCAGCATCCATCCTTTCGGCGGACTTTTCCAAATTAGCGGTTGAGTTGCACGACCTGGAAGCCGGTGGCGTGGATTGGATCCATGTCGACGTGATGGATGGCCACTTTGTCCCTAATATCACCATGGGACCGTTCATCGTTGAGCATGTGCGCCGCATCACCCGCAAGCCCATCGATGTGCACCTGATGATCGAGGAGCCAGAGCGGTACATCCAGGATTTTGCCCAAGCCGGCGCCAGCAACCTGAGCGTTCAGATCGAAACCTGCCCGCACATCTTCCGCACCATCCAGATGATTCACGAGGCGGGCTGCACCGCAGGTGTGGTCATCAACCCTGGCACACCGGCCATTCTCATCCGTGACGTCCTCCATCTGGTGGACCTGGTGCTGGTGATGACCGTTAATCCGGGATATTCAGGGCAGGAATTCATCCCCGAAACCGTCGCGAAGGTGCGCGAAGTCAGCCAGATGATCGCGGCAATTGGAGCGAAAGCGCNCATCGAGGTCGACGGGGGTATCACCGCCGAAACACTGCCCCAGGTTTATGAAGCCGGAGCTCGCGTGATCGTTTCGGCCACGGCCATCTTCCATCACCCAGAGGGGATAGCTGCCGGCATCAAGGCGCTGCGCGACAGTGTTCCAGCTTAAACAAAAATCACGGCTTGCGCCGCGATTTCTGCCGCAAATAAATATTATTAGGCGCTCTTTACCAAAGTCCTGATGCACTTGGCGCACAGCAATTTGCGTACTTTTCGCCCATTCTCGATCACGGTCACCCGCTGCAGGTTGGGTCGGAAAGTGCGCCGGGTGGCCCGCAGTGAGAAACTGCGGTTGTGCCCAAAGGTCGTCGTTTTACCACAGCGGTCGCATTTCGCCATCTTATTGCCACGTCCTTTCAGAATGATGACTGGTGGAGCGCCAGAGATAAATGGCACTGCCTGTACTGCAGAACGCGATTCTACCATAAAGCGCATCGCTTTTCAAGGACGATGGTTTTTAATAAAGGACAAGAGATGACTGAAGGAACGAACCCGCTCGGCAACATTTACATTTCGCATAAAGCTATTGCCACCGTAGCGTATCAGGCGGCCGTGCTATCGTACGGGGTTGTTGGCCTGGCCGCTAAAAATCTGGCGGAAGGCATCTCCAATGTGCTGGTGAAAGACCCCACCCTCGGCGTCGATATCCGCTATGACGGTAATGATCTGGAAATAAATCTTTACATCATCGTCGAATACGGCACACGCATCAAGATGGTTGCCTCCAGCGTCTCCGAGAACGTTCGCTACCAGGTCGAAAAGACGATCGGCATCCCGGTAAAAACCGTCAACGTGCACGTGCGCGGCCTGCGTGTCAGTGATCTTGACTAGAACATGGGTATCGTCATGCCATCATCCATCGTTGGATTATCAGGTGCAGCATGAGTGTCGAGCATAGACTACATACCGGACAGCCCAGGGAGATGAGGTCGGGCCAAAAAACCATCGACGGTCTGGCTTTGAAAAAATTGATCGAGGCTGGATTGACCTGGCTGCGCACCAACCAGCAGACCGTCAACGCCCTGAACGTCTTCCCCGTCCCCGATGGCGACACGGGCACCAACATGGTGCTGACGATGCAGGCTGCTTATAACGAGATCGCCCAATTGGGCGAGACAAATGTGGGTAAGATGGCCCATGCCATCGCCCAGGGTGCACTGATGGGCGCCCGCGGCAACTCCGGTGTGATCCTTTCCCAGCTCTGGCGCGGTTTCGCCCGCGCCCTCGACAACCTCGAGACCATGGATGCCGCCATGTTGGTGCGCGCTTTCCACGAAGGCCGCAANACCGCCTATAAGGGCGTCGTCCGCCCGGTGGAAGGCACCATCCTGACAGTCGCTAAGGACATAGCCAGCGAAGCCGAGAAGGCCATCGCAGAAACCGACGATATCCATGTCATCCTTGAGCGCGTGGTGGCTGCGGCCGATGAATCGGTCAGGCGCACCCCTGAGCTGCTTCCCATCCTCAAGCAGGCCGGGGTGGTCGATTCGGGTGGCAAAGGCCTTTTCTATTTGCTCGAAGGAATGCTCCGTCAGGTCAAAGGTTTGCCTCTCGATACTCCTGCTCTAACTGTCCAGCCGCTGGCGGCCATGTCCATCGAAAGCGCCCGTGAATCCGTCGAACCGGGCCAGGATTATGAAGTGGTCATCGACTTCCGACCCCACCAGCCGCTCGATTTGGAGGACTTTTATAACCATCTCTCCCAGCTCGGTACTTCTATTCAGGTCGGCGAAGGGGATGGCATCTACCGCATGCACATCCACGTGCCCACCGAAAAACGCTTCCGTCCGATCGAGTACACCGAAAACCTTGGCACCATCACCCGCGTCCAGATCGAAAACCTGACCGCTCAAGTCGACGATCGGCAGGGTGAAGCAGGGCATGCACCCCTGGCCAAAGTCGAGCCGGGCCAGATCGCCGTCGTGGTCGTCTCACCTGGGCCCGGCCTCTCGCGCATATTCGCCAGCCTCGGTGCGGCGGCTATCGTCAACGGTGGACAGTCCATGAACCCGAGCACCGAAGAAATCCTCAAAGCCTTCGAGAACCTGCCCACCGATAAGATCATCATCCTGCCAAACAACAAGAACATCCTTCTTGCCGCCCAGTCGGCCGCCAACGTGACGGTGAAAAAGGTGACAGTCGTGCCAAGTAAGTCCGTCCCGCAAGGATTGGCGGCCATGCTGCGGCTGACCCCCGATGGCAATTACGACACTGTGGTTAAAGAAATGGAAGAGGCCCTTTCACAGGTGGTCACCGGTGAGATCACCATTGCAACCCGTACGGTCGAAATCAACGGCGTTAAGGTCAAAAAAGGTCAGGTGATCGCCTTGCTGGATGGCAAGCTGGTCTACGCGGCGCCATCACTGGAAGATGCCTGCCTGGGCCTGCTCGCCCGCGCCAGAACCGACGAATACGAGCGCATCACCCTGTTTTACGGCGACGGTTTGGACAGACAATCGGTCAACTCCCTGGCCGATAAGATCCGCGCCGCATACCCCTCCCACGAGATCGAAGTCCACGAAGGGGGCCAACCGCACTACCAGTTCATTATTTCCATCGAATGACGTATGGCATCCGTCGGCATCCTTACCGATACCAGTGTGCAATTCTCCAGACCCAGCTTTCCCGGCAGCGAGCTGATTACCCTCATCCCGCTGCGTGTTCAGCTCGGCCAGCAAATTTATGGCGATGGGCGGGAGTTGAAAGTCAGCAGCCTGCCCTCCAGCGCGCGCCATAGTCTCCAACCGCGCCTGGTTCCGCCTTCCGTCGAAGAGCTGCAGCGCATCTTCCTTGCTATGGGACAGACCTACAGCGAGATCGTGGCGATCTTCATCTCCTCAGCCCTTCATCCTGTCGCTTCGCTCGCCCACAAAGCCGCGGCCAGTGTGCGTGGCCGCACGTCTGTTCAAATCATCGATTCGCAAACGATCTCGATCGGTCTCGGCGTGCTGGTGCAGACCGCCGCCGAGGCAGCCGCCCGCGGTGCCCGCGCCATTGAAATCGAGCGGCTGCTGCGCGGTTTGATCCCTCATATNTACACCGTCTTCTGCATCCCNGGNTTGAGCTATCTCTACCAGGCAGGCTTCCTTGGCCAGGCTCAGGGGATCGTCGGCGAGATGCTTAACCTCTTGCCCATTTTCACCCTGGAAGACGGCGTCCTCACTAGCCTGGAAAAGGCCCGCAATTTGCGCCATCTGACCGATTTCTTTCAGGAATTCCTGGACGAGTTCACCGACCTCTACCATATAGCTGTGGTCCAGAGCGTCCCGCCGCTTCCGCATGAAGCTCGCATGCTGCGCGAACACTCCGCCGAGAACTTCCCCGGTACGCCTTTCAGCGAGCATCCCATCGGCCTGCCGATGGCCACACTCTTCGGTCCGCACACCTTCGGCCTTTTCGCCCTCGAGCTTCCTTCCGACCACTAGCTTGTGATCGGCTTGTGCCTCGTGCGTGACTGGAACACCCGCTTTACCTGATTCCCTTCATCCGCTGGTCGATGTCGAAACGCTGGCTGAGCCGCGCATCAGCGGCCCTTCAGGCGGTTCCACCGGCGCTGTCCCTCTTCGTGCCAACACTGTTCACCTAAGACCCCTGGCAGGAGCGTCTGTCAGGTCAAAGGATCATGTCACCGAATACGGATCGTTGCCAACCTTGCGCCGATCAGGTAAAATCGATTCCGTACAACTCGGGGTACAAGAGGTACAATAACCAAATGCAGTTATCCCTGGAAAAGCTGAACAAGTTTTTCAAACTGGAATCCGAGCGCGGCTTCGACAACCGTGCCGTGGTGGGCGGCCTGGATAAGATCCTCCCCGCTTGGGAGGCCGAGGCTCGTGCCGATGGCCTTCCTGAGGAGATCATCCAGACCGTATTGCCCTGCCTCCGCTCCTACCCGGAACTGGATCCGCCGGCGCGGGCGGCTTCCCTGCGCGAGTTGTGGCGCTCCCTGCAGGCCAAATCCGCCGCCCAGAGTAACCTCAATTCCCTCCCCGACCTGAACTTGGCCGAACTCCCGCCGTCGGCTGCGCGCGGCGAGATCGAGCCATCTTTCCCGCCGCGAAATGGGGGCGACTCGCATCCGCCTCGAGCCGAGCGCAGCCAGGCTCTGGTGAACGATATTCCCCACCCGCGTCATCGTCCCCAGCCCCACGGCCGCATCCTGCCGGATGGCCCGGTGGGCCTGAATGCTCCTTTGACGGTTCTTTCCGGCATCGGCCCGCGCCATGCCCAGACGCTCAGCCAGCTCGGCCTTCACACCCTGGGCGACCTGCTTTACTTCTTTCCACGCCGCTACGACGACTTCAGCCAGTTAAAGACGATCTCGCGCCTGCAATACGGCGAAGAGGTCACCGTCATTGGCAGTGTACAAAGCATCGTAAACCGCCCGCTGCGCGGCGGCCAGCTCCAGGTCACCGAAGCCATCATCACCGACGGATCGGGCTCCCTGCGCGTAACCTGGTTCAACCAACCCTGGCTGGTCAACCGACTGCGTCCGAACACCCCCGTCTCTCTCTCGGGAAAGATCGAGCAATACCTCGGTCGCCTGGTGATGAACCACCCCGATTGGGAACAGCTCGATCAGGAACTTTTGCACACCAACCGCATCGTGCCCGTTTACCCGTTGACCGCCAACCTCAACCAGCGCCTCGTGCGCCGTATCCTGCACGATACGGTCAGCTTTTGGGCGCCAAGAATAGCGGATTTCCTGCCCGAGACCATCCGCCGCGAGGCTGGCTTGATCGACCTGCCAAACGCCTTGCGCCAGATCCATTTTCCCGACAGCGTCGGGCAGCTCGAGGCTGCCCGCCACCGCCTGGCCTTCGATGAAATTTTCCTGCTCCAACTGGGTGTGTTGCGCCAGAAGCTCGCCTGGCAGTCTGCCGCAGCGCAGACGTTTGAGACGCCCCAGGAATGGCTGGACGCCCAGATCAACCGCCTGCCTTTTCCCCTTACCGAAGCTCAGCGGCGCGCCCTCGCAGCGGTGCGCCAGGACCTGGCCTCCGGCAGCCCAATGAACCGCCTCCTGCAGGGCGATGTGGGATCCGGCAAGACGGTCATCGCCGCGCTCGCCATCGCCATGGTGGCCCGTCACGGCGTCCAGTCTGCGTTGATGGCGCCCACCGGCATCCTGGCCGAGCAGCACTATCGCAATCTGCTGACCATCCTTGCACAGGGCGAAGGCGCGCCGCTTCAACCCGCCGAAATCCGCTTGCTGGTTGGCGATACACCTGAGGCAGAGAAAGAGGACATCCGTCAGGGATTGGCGCATGGGAGTATCAAGCTGGTCGTCGGTACCCACGCGCTGCTCGAAGACCCGGTTACCTTCCAACGCCTGCAATTGGTCGTGGTCGATGAGCAGCACCGTTTTGGGGTTTCACAACGCGCCCGCCTGCGCTCCAAGGGCGATAACCCCCATCTCCTGGTGATGACTGCCACGCCAATCCCGCGCTCGCTTGCCTTGACCGTCTACGGTGACCTGGACCTGACCGTGATGGATGAGATGCCCCCTGGCCGTCAGATGGTAAAAACGTACGTGCTTTCACCTCGCGAGCGCGAGCGTGCTTACCGCCTGATCAACGCCCAGATCAGTGAAGGGCACCAGGTTTTCATCATCTACCCGTTGGTCGAGCAAAGTACAGGCGACGGCGAGCTCGCCGCAGTCGAGGAATACCAACGGCTGCAGCGCGAGGTCTTCCCTGGTTACCGCGTCGGCCTTCTACACGGCCGGCTGAAACCTGAGGAAAAAGACGAGGTTATGGCGCGTTTCCGCGATGGCCATTACCATCTGCTTGTGTCCACATCGGTGGTCGAGGTGGGTGTGGACGTGCCAAACGCCACCGTCATGCTCGTCGAGGGTGCCAACCGCTTCGGACTTGCGCAGCTCCACCAGTTCCGCGGCCGGGTCGGACGCGGCAACGCCCAGTCCTTCTGCCTGCTCATCCCGGATACCGAGGACGCCGTCGAAAATGAGCGCCTCATGGTGATGGCCGAGACCAATGACGGCTTTGTCCTGGCTGAGCGCGACATGCAGCAGCGCGGACCGGGTGAATTCCTCGGCACGCGCCAATCGGGCTTCTCCGAGCTGCGACTTGCTAACCTGACCGATGTGCGCCTGATCGAAAAAGCGCGCGAGCAGGCTCAGGCGCTCTTTGCACGGGATCCTGGCCTGCAGGATCCGGAAAATCAAAATCTGCTGTCCACTCTGGAGCGATTCTGGAGCGACGGCAAAGGAGATATCAGTTAAATGATTCGCGCGGTTTTTCCCGGCACCTTCGATCCCATCCATTACGGGCACATCGACATCGCCATGCGCGCCGCCCGCCTTTTCGACGAGTTGGTCGTGGCTGTTTACGACCGTCCATTGAAGAATCTCCTCTTTCAACCAGAAGAGCGCCTGGCGCTGGTCCAAAAAGCGTTCGAAGGCCAGCAGAAAGTCAAAGTGATGGGCTATAGCGGGCTGACAGTAGAATTCTGCCGTTCCATCGACGCCCAGGTGATCGTGCGCGGCCTGCGTGTGTTTTCGGACTTCGAGCACGAGTTCCGCATGGCCCTCGCCAATCACCGCCTCGCTCCCGACATCGAGATCATGGCCTTGATTACCAGCGAGGAGCACACCTTCCTCTCTTCTTCGACCGTGCGCGAGATCGCCTTGCTGAATGGCGACGTGAGCAGCATGGTGCCGCCTTTTGTTGCCCAGGCTCTAAAGGAGCGCCTTCGAGAACTCGGAGACGGGCAGCAGGTAGTACCGATCATTTCCTTGCGCGATTAATTTGACGTTTTGGAACAAACCGTCTAAACTTTGGCTTGGATGTTGCACCCAAATCCGTGTAGGATGATGCGGAGGACGCAATGGATATCCAGCATTTGATCGATCGACTCGAGGAGTTGTTTAACGAAAGCCGGCCTATCTGGTTCACCCACAGCGTCATCGTGGATGAGGATCGCATGCTCGATTTGATAGACCAGATGCGGGTATCTATTCCCGAAGAGGTGAAAAAGGCCCAGCAGCTCCTGAACCAGCGCGACCGGGTTCTTGCCCAGGCCCAGGAAGAGGCCAACCGTACCCTCCAGCTTGCCCGTGAAGAAAAGAAACAAATGCTCGAGCGCGATCCTATCGTCGGTGCCGCCCAGGCCCGTGCCGAGCAGATCATCGCTCAGGCGCGCGCTGAGGCGGAAGCCACCCGTCGCGAAGCCGATCAGTACGTGCTGGATACCCTCACCAGCCTGGAGATGGAAATGGAACGCCTGCTGACCCAGGTCCGCAACGGCATCCGCACTCTCCAGGCAGAGCGCCAGCACGTGGACAACCCTCCGCCCCAATCTGAATGAATTGACCGCGCAAGATGAAACCCCACCGCTTCCGCGTGTGGGGTTTTTTTCATCCATCGTCCCAGGCTTCCGCCTCTCAGGCTCTTTCGACCGCTGGCTCTTTCTCGCCCTCGTCCTTCTTCGATGATGCCTTGCGGTGACGGGATGGCGGCTTTTCTCCTTCCGGGTGCAGCGCCACTTCCAGCACCTGATCCATATGAGTGACTGGCACGATCCTGAGGTCCGTGCGCACCTTTTTGGGTACGTCCACCAAATCCTTCAGATTGCGTTCCGGCAAGACCACCGTTTTCAGACCGGCGCGGTGGGCGGCCAGCACCTTTTCGCGCACCCCTCCGATAGGCAGCACCCGCCCGCGTAGGGTGATCTCGCCGGTCATGCCGACATCCTTGTACACCGCGCGCTCGGTGAAAGCCGAGATCAGCGCTGTGGCAATGGTGATCCCCGCGCTGGGCCCATCCTTTGGGATAGCNCCTTCCGGAATATGGATGTGTACATCCAGCCGTTCGAACNTATCCGGGTCAAGGTGGAGTTGACGCGAGCGCGACTTCAAATACGACAGCGCCGCCTGTGCCGACTCCTGCATGACCTCCCCAACCTGGCCGGTGATTTGCAAATTACCTTTCCCTTCTAAAATCAACACTTCGACCGGCATGATCTCGCCGCCGTTCTCGGTCCAGGCGATGCCTGTTGCCACACCAATCTCGTCTTCACGCTCGGCTTCCGTATCAAAATATTGCGGCGGACCCAGATAACGCTCGACGGTGACAGCCGTAAGTCGCCTGTGGAAGCGCCGCTTCTCAGCCTTGTACCGCGCTACCTTGCGGAACATCCGCCCGATCTCCCGCTCCAGATTGCGAACTCCCGCCTCATAAGTGTACTCGCGGATGATGTGCCTCAGCGCATCTTTCTGCAGCACCACCTCGCCTGCTTCCAATCCGCTTTCTTCGAGCTGGCGCGGNATCAGGAAGCGGCGGGCGATCTCCATCTTCTCTTCCTCGATATAGCCAGGAAATTCGATCACCTCCATGCGGTCCAGCAGGGCGGGCGGAATGCTGCCCAGCGAGTTGGCCGTGGTGATGAACAACACTCGCGACAGGTCGTAGGGTAGCTCCAGGTAGTGGTCGGAGAAGGAGAAATTCTGCTCGGGATCGAGCACTTCCAGCAGCGCCGCCGAAGGGTCTCCGCGAAAGTCGCTGCCCAGCTTGTCCACCTCGTCCAGCATGAACAGGGGATTGACCGTCCCGGCGCGGCGCATGGTTTGCAGGATGCGCCCCGGCAACGCCCCAATGTAAGTGCGCCGATGGCCGCGTATCTCGGCCTCGTCGCGCACCCCGCCCAGCGATAGCCGCACGAACTTGCGCCCCAGAGCCTCGGCGATCGAGCGGCCAAGCGAGGTCTTCCCCGTCCCCGGTGGCCCGACGAAGCACANGATCGGCTGGCGCAATTTCTTGGGGTGCAGGCTGCGCACGGCGATATATTCCAGGATGCGATCCTTGGCTTTGCCCAACCCGTAATGGTATTGCTCCAGCACCTCGGCCGCGTGGCGCACGTCCAGATTGTCTTCGGTGCACTCGGTCCATGGCAGATCGAGAATCCAGTCCACATANGTGCGAATGATGCCCACTTCGGGCGCCATCGGCGGCATCTGCGACAGCCGCTCGATTTCCTTCAGCGCCTGGGCGCGCACCTCGTCCGGCAGAGCCCGCTGCTCAACCTTGCTGCGCAGGTCGTTGATTTCGCGCGTCCAGATGTCGGCCTCGCCCAGTTCGGTCTGAATGGCTTTCATCTGTTCACGCAAATAAAACTCGCGCTGGCTGCGGTCCACTTCGCTCTGCACGCGGTTCTGTATCTCATCCTCGAGCTGCAGCACGTCCAGTTCCTGAGCCAGCAGGCGATTCACCCGCTTCAACCGCTCGACTGGATCGGGCATCATTAGCAATGCCTGACGCTCTTTCAGCGGCAGCGATATGGCGGTGGCGATCATATCCGCCAGCCAGCCCGGCTCGCTGATGTTGATCGAGTACAGGTGCGCTTCATCTGGCAGGCTGCGGTCGAGCTGGACGCACTTCTCAAACAGGTCCCGCGAAGTGCGCATCAGCGCGTCAATCTCGCGATTAACATCGACCGGTTCTTCGATCGGCCTCGCCCGCACGATGAAATACGGAGAAGTCTGCACGAACTCGACCACCTGCACCCGCCGCCGACCTTGCACCAACGCCGAGCTGTTTCCATCGGGCATGCTCAACAGCCGGCCCACCGCCATTTCCACACCAATAGGCAGGAAATCATCCGGAGTGGGCTCGTCCACATCCGCGTCCTTTTGCGTCAGCGCGATCACCGTTTGGAAGTTCATTTGCGCTTCCTGGATCGCCAGCAGCGTTGGGCCCGGCACGATAAAGATCGGGGAAACCATGTGGGGGAAGACCACCAGATCCCGCAGCACCAGCACGCCGCACTCGATCAGGCCTTCGGCGTCTGGTTCAGCATTGGGAATGCGGTACAGCTCTTCCGTGCGCTGGTGGAGCACGTTGGCGTAATCTTCATCCTCTTCTGGCCGCTGAGTCCAATCATCACCTTTCATAAGACTAACCTTTTCTCCTCCTCAGGGCTCAACGCTGAACCCCTGGTTTACCGGTACCTCTAATCGCGACCGATTTCCCCTACTCCATTGGCCGAGCGAATGGCCATTGGTAAGCGGCTCCATACCTCGCGGGCGGCCGCCGCCACGAAAATGCTGCCCGCCACCACCACCGCTGATACCGAACCCGCCCACTCGAGCGCGCGTACCAGCGCGTCCTCCAGCGGTACAATCGCCTGCGCCGGCGTCCCGGCCTGGTGGGCCAGCGCTACCAACTGCTCAGCTTCCATGGCCCGTGGGTGTACCGATTGGGTGGCGACCACCCGCTGAACGCGTGGCAGCAGCTCGGTGAACATCCCCGCCACATCTTTGTCCTCTGAGGCGCCAAACACCAGGATCACCGGCTGGCCAGGCAGGTAATCGTCCAGCGCAAGGCGCAAGCGCAGGGCCGAATCGCGGTTATGCGCCGAATCGATGATCACCGGCGGGTTGCGTCGCAGCACCTCGAAGCGCGCCGGCCAGACTGTCTCCGCAAATCCGCGCGCAATGGCCGCCTCGCTAATCTCGAGCCCTGACCGACGGGCAACCTGCAACGCTGCATAAGCGGTGGCCGCATTCTGTACCTGGTGGAAGCCCAGCAGCGACAGATTGAGCCGTACCGGCTCCCATTGGGCTCGCCCGCCGCTTTCGATGAACTCGTCCACCAGCGGCTGGTCCGCCTCTGGCCATACCAGCATGGTCTGCCCATCCAGGGAGTGCGACCAGGCCGCGTAGTGGTAATCTTTGCCTACCACGACCAGTGGCGCGCCGCGCTCTTCGGCGATGCGCTGGATGGCCTCGAACGCCTCGCTCTTTTGTGGAGCCACCACCACCGGCCTGCCCGCCTTGATGATGCCTGCTTTCTCGCTCGCGATCTGCGTCAGCGTGTTTCCCAGCACGGCCATGTGATCGTATGAGATCGATGTGATCACCGCCACCAGCGGATCGACCACATTGGTCGCGTCCAGCCGTCCGCCCAACCCGACCTCGATGACCGCCGCGTCCACGCCTTTCCGGGCGAAGTGCAGGAAGGCCGCCGCCGTCGTCAGCTCGAATGTGGTCACCGCCTCGATTTGCGCCGCCGCTGGTTTGAGCTCTTCGACCAGCGCCGCCAGCTCGCCGTGAGCGATGTTGCTCCCGTCGATTTGGATGCGCTCGGCGTAATCCACCAGGTGCGGGGAGGTGTAGAACCCCGTGCGATAGCCGGCTGCGCGCAGCGCGCTGGCCATCATCGCCCCCGTTGAGCCTTTGCCCTTCGTGCCCGCCACGTGAATGACCGGATACTTCGTCTGCGGGTTGCCCAGCAGGTCCATCAGCCGGCGCATCCGCCCCAGATTGAACTTTTCCGGTGCGTAGCGAAAGGCCCTCGTCAGGCTATAATCGATAAAGCTGTAAAGATAATCCAGGGCTTCCTGGTAGGCGATTTCCTCTTCCATATGAATTATCTGGCCCCTGATTGAATTTGTCAGAGATTGTACCCGCCCAGAGATCATTCTGCAAGAGTAGCGCGTTCGGTAACATGATCATTCGACTTGACAGGGAGCAGATGCTCTTGGGGGTTTGCTTGCATCGATTATAATGACCGCAGGATAGATAGATGAGCGTTGGATTGCTGACCCTGCACCTGTACCTGCCCGGTTGTACCTCCCTCAAGGAGAAACGCCGGCGGGTCAAACCCATTCTGGCGCGCTTAAGACGCCAGTTCAACGTCTCCGCTGCCGAGGTGGATCGCAACGACGCGTGGCAACAGACGGTCATCGCCTGTGTCCTGGTTAGCAATGACCCCGATTTTACCCGCCGGGCGCTGCAGCAGGTGGCCAGCTTCGTTGAAGCCTCCTGGCCTGGCGAGCAAATCCTGGATCAAAAATTGGAATTGCTGTGATCATGCCGCTTACTCCCCACGAGGTACGCTCGCGTCTGGAACGCATCCTTCCAACTGTGCAGAAACCCGGCCGCTACACCGGCGGAGAGCTGAACCAGATTCTTAAAGATTGGGATGCCGTGCGCACCCGCATCGCGCTGGTCTTCCCGGACATTTACGACATCGGCCTGCCGAACCTCGGCCTGGCCATCCTCTACGATGAGATCAACCGCCGCGCGGATGCACTGGCCGAGCGCGCATACGCCCCTTGGGTCGACATGGAAGCAGCCATGCGCTCCGCCGGCTTGCCGCTCTACTCCCTGGAGAGCAAGCGCCCGCTTTCCGACTTCGACATCATCGGTTTCTCCCTGCCTTACGAGAGCCTCTACACCAACGTCCTTAACCTGCTCGACCTGGCCGGCCTGCCGGTCTTCTCCGCCGACCGCCGTCAAGGCGACCCGTTGATCATTGCCGGTGGTCATGCGACCTTCAACCCCGAACCGATGCACGCCTTCATCGACGCCTTCGTCATCGGCGAGGGCGAGGAGGTCATTCACGAGCTGATCGCTGCCTACCAGGCCTGGCATGAGCGCGGCGGCAGTCGCCCCGACTTGCTGCTCTCCCTTTCACAGATTCACGGCGTGTACGTCCCCGCACTCTACGAGGCCGATTACCACCCCGACGGCACGGTCGCCCGCGTGCGCCGCCTGGACCAGCGCGCTCCCTTGCCGGTGATCAAGCGCATCGTGGCCGGGCTGCCCCCTCCCCTTACCCGCTTCCTGGTTCCCGCCGTGGACGTGGTCCACAACCGCGTGGCGGTCGAGATCATGCGCGGCTGCACGCGCGGCTGCCGCTTTTGCCTTGCCGGTCATGTCACCCGCCCGGTGCGCGAGCGCCCCGTCGACCAGATCGTGGACGCCATCGAAGCCGCCCTCGACGGNACNGGCTACGAAGAAGTCGGNTTNCTGTCCCTCTCTTCTAGTGACTATGCGCANATTCTCGANNTGGTCGATCGCCTCGCTCAGCGCTTCGCCTCCCGCCGCCTCACCATTTCCCTNCCCTCCCTGCGCATCGAATCCTTCTCGGTCGACCTGATGGACCGCCTCCATGACTCCCGCCCCGCCGGCGGCTTCACCCTCGCCCCCGAAGCCGCCTCCGAGCGCATGCGCCGCATCATCAACAAACCCGTACCTCACNACCAGCTACTCGCCACCGCCCGCGAGATCTTCCGCCGCGGTTGGACCGGCCTCAAACTCTACTTCATGATCGGCCTCCCCTCCGAAACCCTCGATGACGTGGCCGCCATCGCCGACCTCTGCCGCCAGGTGCTCGCNATCGGCCGTCAGGAGATCGGCGGACGCGCCCACGTCACCGCTGGCGTTTCGACCTTCGTGCCCAAAGCCCACACCCCCTTCCAGTGGGTCCCGGCCGAAACCCTCGCAGGGATGCGCGCCAAACTCAGCCTGCTGAAACACGCTTTGCGCAGCCCCGGCCTCAAACTGTCCTGGACCGCCCCCGAGGAAACGCTCCTCGAAACCTGGCTTTCGCGCGGCGACCGGCGCGTCTCGCAGGCCATCTATTACGCCTGGAAACGCGGCGCCAGGTTCGACGCTTGGAATGACCAGTTCCGCTTTGACGCCTGGCAGGCAGCTTTCGCCGAAGCCGGGCTTGACCCCGCCTTTTACGCCCAGCGCCCGCGTGGGGAGGATGAGGTATTTCCCTGGGAGCACATCTCGACAGGCCTGCGCCGCTCCTTCCTGCTCAAAGAATACCGCGCCAGCCTGGAGGAGCGCTCCAGCCCCTTCTGCCGCGAGAAATGCCTGGCGTGCGGCATCCTACCGACTTATAACGATCTGCGCGCCGCCCATCCTGGCCCCGCCTGGGCCTGCCCCGATGTCCGCCAGCGCCGTCCCCAGCCTACCGCTGTCGCCTGACTCGCCTTGGATGACACCCCCCGCAATCCCATTGACTTCAAAACGGCCGTTCCGCCGTTCCAGCGCATCCGTGTGACCTTCGCTAAAGGCGAAGCCCTCCGCTGGACCGGCCACCTGGACCTGCAGCGTGTCTGGGAACGCCTGCTGCGCCGCACCCGCCTGCCCGTCGCCTACAGCCAGGGCTTTCGCCCCTCGGTGCGCATCCAGCTCGCCTGCGCCCTTCCGCTGGGCTTTACCAGCCGCTGCGAGCTGGCCGACCTGTGGCTGGAATTTGCCCCGCCGCTCGCCGAGATCGAGGCTGCTCTGCGTCGCTGCGCGCCGCCAGGCCTGGAAATAATGGAGGTTGCGCCCGTACCGCTGGACGAGCCGTCCCTGCAGACGCGCGTGCGCTCGGCCGAATACTGCATCACCCTGTTNGACCTCCCGGGCGCGGCCGACGCGGCCGCCCTTTTCGCCCCCCTTCTGATTGCAACCAGCCTTCCGCGCGTCTGGCGGAAGAAATCCTACGACCTGCGCCCCTTGATCGAAGACCTGCGCGTGCTCGAACCCGATCAGGATGGCCGCGCGCGCATCCATCTACGCCTGGCCGCCCGGCCCGGGGCCACCGGCCGCCCCGAGGAAGTCCTCGCCGCCGNCGGCCTGGACCCCCACGCCGCCCGCGTCGAGCGCACCGCCCTTCTCTTAGAGAGTTGATCCCTCAAAAAGAACGCCCTTCCCCACCCACAATTCGTCACATCTTACCTCCCCCTCTCCTTTAGGAGAGGGGGCCGGGGGGTGAGGCTAATCTCGTATCCGGGCCAGGGGGTGAGGCTAATCTCATATCCGGGCCTGGAGGTGGGGCTAATCCCATCCATCGACATCCCCACATTAAATTTATATAATTCACCCGTGGGCTTTCTCCTCTCCCTCTTCCTGGGCGTCTCCACCGCCCTGGCTTACGCCGCCATTGTCTACTGGCTCGACCGCTACGAAAAGGAGCCTCGCCGTCTGCTGGCCGGCGTTTTCCTGTGGGGCGCCTTTGTCGCCGGTGGCGGCGCACTGCTGATCAACTCCCTGCTCGGCGCGGGCATTTACGCCTTCACCGGCTCGCTGGCTGCTTCTGAACTGGCAACCTCGACCCTCATTGCCCCCCTCGTTGAAGAGACCCTCAAAGGTCTGGCCGTCTTGGGCGTCTTCCTTCGCTACCGCAGCGAATTCGATTCCCTGCTCGACGGTATCGTCTATGCCGCCGTGACTGCCCTGGGCTTTGCCGCCGCCGAGAACACCTTATACATCTACCGCAATGGCTACCTGCAGAATGGCTTTAGCGGTTTATTCCTGCTGGCCTTCGTCCGTGTCGTGCTGGTCGGCTGGCAGCACCCCTTTTACACCGCCTTTACCGGTGCGGGGTTATCGGCCGCCCGCTACAGCCGCAGCGCCGCAATCCGCCTGGGTGCTCCCCTCATTGGCTGGAGTCTGGCTGTCTCCGCCCACGCCCTGCATAACGCCCTGGCCGGGCTGCTCCCTGGTCTGAGCGGTCTGATGCTCGGCACCGCGCTGGACTGGAGCGGCTGGCTCTTCATGCTCGGTGTGATTTTCTACGCCACCGCCCGTGAGCGCCGCTGGCTGAGAGAATACCTGGCCGGGGAGGTGCAGCGCGGCGCCCTGACCGCCGACCAATACCGCACCGCCTGCTCCGCCTGGAGCCAGTCCGCCGCCCGCCTGTCGGCCCTCTTCCGCGGCCGTTACAGGGTCGCCTGGCGCTTCTACCAGCTTTGCGGCGAGCTGGCCCACAAAAAACGTCAACTCGCCCGCATGGGCGACGAGGGCGGCAACGCCGCCGAAATCGAGCGCCTGCGCGCCGAACTCGCTTCCCTTTCCCCGCTGGTCGGGCGCTGATTTTTACCCGGCATCGCCTGCCTTCAACAGAAGGCTAAAAAGGGATTTCATTGAAATTCATCGGTGGTAAAATTAATTTACAAACGTCCCTGTAGCTCAGTGGATAGAGCGCTGGCCCCCGGAGCCAGATGCGCGAGTTCGAATCTCGCCAGGGACGCCTTCCCATATCAGTTCCCAGAATTTGATCTACATTCACCGGTAAATGGTGGCCGGCCACCGGTGACCAGTGATCAGTATTCAATTTCGTCTACCGTGAAGTATTTTCCTGTTAGTTCCCCGCCCTTACAGAAAACGATAGCCCTAAGCTGATCAATGAGCGTTGAGCATCGAGCGCTGGGTGCCGATTGCTGTAAACTGTATGCAGAGGACTTTTCACCGTGTTTTGTGAAAGGAGGCCGCCATGGCGATCACAATATCCATTCCGAGCGAGTATTTTACTGCCAGGGAAACGGACCGCATGAAAGCTCTCCTGTATGCAAAAACCGACGGTGAATTCGCCCGCACCCTTGAAGGCGTAGTNCTGGCCGCCCTGGACGAGTATCGTGACATGTTCCTCGGCCTCGAGGTCCCCGCCCGCATGGACGACATCCGCCAACACCGCCTGTTCCATCTGATTAAACGCCTTTTTCTAAAAATCCCCGACGAACGCCGGGTGGGCTCCCTCTTCCAGCTATCCGAGACGCGCAGCCGGGCATTGATCACCAATACCCTGGCGCGCTTCCGTAACGACCTGGAGGAAGAGATCCATGTCACCATCCGCGAGATCCTTGCAGCCGCCGAGAGCCTGAGCGGCGGCCAGAAGTACAAGGTCTACGCCCCCTCCCGTGTCCTGGTGGATGAGATGGACCGTATCATCGCCGCTCACGGTGTGCGTTTCCAGGAGCTGACTCGCGTACAGGGCGAATCCAACGCCTACCACGTCGCTCCCGATTCCTACACTCTGCTCTGCGACCAACTGGGCGTGACCCCCGTTCCATCTCGCTGAGGCCAACGTGGACGCTCTCAACGCTTCCATCGACAACGCTTTCAGCACCCTTGGCCTGCTTCTGGTGTTTATATTCGTTTTGTTTGATCTGCGCTTCCCCCAGATCACCGCCAAGATCGAGGCGGAAATCCCCGATAAAAAACGGATGAAGGAGCGTCAAATCCACCGTCGTGAGCTGCGTAAATGCTTGTGGCAGAAAGGCCTTCCGCTGATGTTAGTTTACGCCGCAGTCGTCTACCTGATGCTGCCGCTACTGGTGCGCGTGGTCGCCTCCTCCCGCCTCGACCCGCGTTGCCTCCGTAAGCAGGAATTCCAGGGTATCCCCCATTTCCTGCCAGGTCAAAATACTGTCCGACTGGAACCATACTAGTCTAACTTCCATTTGTTGAAATATCAGAATCAATCACCTGCCACNAAGTAGGATCAGGAATAGTATAAAGGGGAATTTAGAATGATTATAGATGGGAAAAGATTGGGTATAAACAAAAACGCTGTTCCAAAGGAGACAATANCAACAATCAAAATAACAACCAATGTTATTAGCAGTTTTAACCANAACTTCATGCTTATTTAAGCATTTTAGATAATTNGGAGTGGAAAAGCAAGGTGTTTTGTGNGGAAAAATTATCTCTTTTGAAAAAGCTGGTTTTTCCACATGAGAGACGCTTCAAGATACGGATCGAATATTCCGCCTATACCCATGGTATAAACACCTTCGTTTGACATTCCGACTTGATCTGCGGTGGTAGTTGTAATGTTATATAAAATGGTGTTAAAGATAGCGTCAGAGGCATATAAATTTACGTCATCTGCAGTCATTCCCTTGGTTATCCTGTCGGTTGTAGCCATTTCTTGAGGATCTGGATCTATGGGCCACCCTAGACTTGATTCAAATGATTTTGCGTAGGAACTAATATCTAGTCTG
>JGI24721J44947_10000090_pt1 | contig 91288 bp, 90 predicted proteins | sample YelNatPaOPGAMG01_FD_44947 | JGI IMG/M metagenome (IMG submission 44947) | reverse complement strand
TTTATCATTGTATCATAATCCCCGCCCTTATCTATTTGTTGTTGAAAAGACACATGCTTTCAATGGAAAGTTTTGGCCCAGCTTATATCTCTTTGATAGTTATTCTCACTTTGCTATATTTCAAATTTTTCACTGTATCCCACGATATTTCGCCTGATATTGTTGTGGAAAAGGTATATGCTCCTTGGTTTTTGTGGGGGATACAGTTTTTGTTAAAATATATTCACTCTGTAGTTGCAGGTGTTGTTATCCCTTTGATCATGTTTTTGATTTGGATGTTTTTACCTTTGACACATGTTATATTTGTTAGGATGTTTTTGTGCTTATTGATCATTTACTTCTTAGCTGGAATTTTGTTCAGGATAGGGGTGATTTAGGATGGGTGATAATCCAATAGTGCTATGCCATGGCATCTGTCCTTTTGACAGGCTCTATTTAAAGCCCTTTGGTAGACTGGTTAGATCAGACAGGCTGAGTTATTTCAAAGGGATCAAGTCCTTCCTGGAGGGAAAGGGATACAAGATATTTTCTCCCTGGGTCTCGTGGGGAGGGTCCCTNGAGAGGAGGGCAATGGATCTCTTTTATGAGATAAAANNCTTTAGCGATGATTTTTGTAAGTTTAAAAAGCTAAATTTTGTGGCCCATAGCATGGGCGGTCTGGATGTAAGGTATATGATTTACAGATTTGACCTGTACGAGAAGGTGGAGCATGTTATTACAATCGGGACCCCACATCATGGGACCTCTTTGGCAGACATTAGAATCCTTAGGTTCAAAAGACTCATTGATCTTTGCCTTAAGATTGGGTTGGATCTGAGGGGATTTTTTGATCTCACAACAAGCAGGATGAGGGAATTAAACCAAGTATTGGGAAGGGAAGAGAAGAGGAGAGATCTTAAGTTATGGACAATAGCAGGGCTGCAATCCTATAATAACACATTCTTCCTCTTCAGAGGAAGTTATAGGGTTCTTGAGGCCTTGGAAGGTGAGAATGATGGCCTTGTTTCTGTGAGATCTGCTGTATATGATGAGGGTTATTTTTACAGATATTGGGATCTGGATCACCTAAACCAAATAGGTTGGTGGGATCCCTCAGAAGAGATGGGTAGAGAGGAGTTTTATGAATATGTAAAAGGCCTTTATCTGGAGGCCATCGGAGATATAGTTGGTTAGGGAGGTTGCCATGGGGATTAAGATTGTGGAAGGGGATATTACAAAATTGCAGGTGGATGCCATTGTAAATGCTGCCAACCCCACACTTTTAGGGGGTGGAGGTGTGGATGGTGCAATTCACAGGGCAGCAGGGCCTGAGCTCTTGGAGGAGTGTAAGCAGATAGGCGGGTGCCCCACAGGAGAGGTTAGGGTCACCAAGGGTTATAAGTTGCCGGCAAAGTGGGTGATACATACGGTTGGACCGGTGTGGAAGGGCGGGGGCCACAATGAGGATNAGCTNTTGAGGAGTTGTTACAGGGAAAGCCTAAAGGCNGCACAGAAACTGGGGATTGGGTCAATAGCCTTTCCCTCTATAAGCACAGGTGCATATGGGTTTCCTTTTGAAAGGGCTTGCAGGATAGCCATCTCAGAGGCACTTGAGTTCCTTAAATCTCAGCCTGAACTGGAAGTGGTATTTGTATGCTTTGGAAAGGATGCCTATGAGACATACAAGAGGATTTACCAGGAGATGACAGGGAAGGAATTGGAATAAAGAAGTTAGAATTCATCTTCCTGTTAAGCCATCCAAGGTTTTGGTTGCTATGTCTCCGATAAAAGAGGGAAAGGATTGTGTTTGTAAATTTTGGGCACATATTGCCTTTAGATAGGATTACATCACAAATCTTTGTTNAAACTTTTATAGAGGGGGGAAATGTATGGATAAGGGTGAACTTCCAAAGGGATATGATCCAAAGAACGTTGAAGAGAAGTGGTATGAATATTGGGAGAAGAATGGGTTTTTTAGGCCTGATATGGAATCAGATGGACCTCCCTATTGTATAGTGATACCTCCGCCCAATGTCACAGGTACGCTTCACATGGGCCATGCTTTAAACAACACACTTCAGGACATATTGATCCGATACAAAAGGATGAAAGGATATAAGACCCTATGGCAACCTGGGACAGATCATGCAGGTATTGCCACTCAAAATGTGGTGGAAAGGGACTTGGCTTCAAAGGGCCAGAGCAGACACCAGGTTGGGAGAGAGAGGTTTGTGGAGCTGGTGTGGGAGTGGAAGGAAAAATATGGGAACATCATCATAAATCAGCTTAAAAGGCTCGGGTGCTCCTGTGACTGGTCCAGGACCAGGTTCACAATGGATGAAGGCCTATCCCAGGCAGTTAAAGAGGTGTTTGTGAGGCTCTATAAACAAGGTCTTATTTACAGAGGAGATTACATCATAAACTGGTGTCCCAGGTGCCAGACCGCCCTTGCAGACTTGGAGGTGGAGCACGAGGAACTGAAGAGCCACCTGTACTACATCAGGTATCCNTTGGAGGACGGGAGTGGATATCTGGTGGTGGCCACCACAAGGCCAGAGACCCTTTTGGGTGATACTGCTGTGGCAGTCAATCCAGAGGATCTTAGGTATGGAAATCTTGTGGGGAAAAAGGTGCTGTTGCCTATACTTGAGAGGCNTATTCCTGTGATTTCTGANCCATATGTGGATCCTGAATTTGGAACGGGCGCGCTTAAGATAACCCCTGCCCATGATCCCAACGACTTTGTGATAGGTCAGAACCATTGCTTAGAAGCAATAAAGGTAATAGATGAGCGGGGTATCATGAACAGCTTGGCAGCACAATATGAAGGNCTGGATAGATTTGCATGTAGGGAGCGCATACTGAAGGACTTGGAGGCAAAGGGACTTCTGGAAAAGGTGGAACCTTATGTGCACAAGGTGGGGCATTGCTACAGGTGCAAGACCATGATAGAGCCCCTGCTTTCAAAGCAGTGGTTTGTAAGGGTAAAGCCCTTGGCGGAAAAGGCCCTTCAGGCGGTAAAGGAAGGTAAGACCAAGATCTATCCCCAACAGTGGGAGAAGACATACTTTGAGTGGATGGAAAACATAAGGGACTGGTGCGTGTCCCGCCAGATCTGGTGGGGGCACAGGATACCTGCCTATTANTGCACCACCTGCAACGAGACCGTGGTGGAAAAGGAAAGGCCCCCAAAGTGCCCAAATTGTGGGTCCCAGGAGTTTCAGCAGGAGTCAGATGTCCTGGATACTTGGTTTAGCTCTGCATTGTGGCCTTTTTCCACCCTTGGTTGGCCCCAGGATACATTGGAGCTTAGGACATTCTATCCCACATCGGTCTTGGTCACAGGTTTTGACATACTCTTTTTCTGGGTGGCCAGGATGATGATGATGGGCATACATTTTATGGGGGATGTGCCTTTTAAAGATGTGTATATTCATGCCTTGGTTAGGGATGCAGAAGGTAAGAAGATGAGCAAGTCCAAGGGAAATGTAATAGATCCCTTGGAAGTGATTGATAAATTTGGCACAGATGCCTTCAGGTTTACCTTGGCTGCCCTTGCAGCCCAGGGAAGAGATATTAAACTCTCTGAGGCAAGGATAGAAGGCTACAGGCATTTTGTGAATAAGATTTGGAANGCAGGAAGGCTAATTCTTANAAGTCTTCAGGATATGNGTGATTTTAGCCTGGATGGAAAAAANTTCAGTACGATTGACAAGTGGATAAACATAAGGTTATCAGAGGTTACGCAGGCCGTTTCAAATGCGATTGAAGAGTATCGTTTTAATGATGCAGCACAATTGGTTTACCATTTTGTTTGGCATGAATATTGTGACTGGTATTTGGAATTTTCCAAATGGGGGATTTATAATCAAGATAAAGAGATTTCAAATGCCACAAGACTAAACCTATACCATACATTTTCTGTTATCCTTCGACTGCTGCATCCATTTATGCCTTTTGTAACCGAGGAATTATGGCAGAGGTTGCCTAATACCCAAAAAAGCATTATGGTATCTGAGTTTCCTAAGGGAGAAGAGATTAAAGATTTTCAACCCAAGTATGAGATTCAATTTTTGATAGATGTAATTTCCAACATAAGAAGCATAAGAGGAGAGATGAATGTTTCTCCTTCTAAGACTGTGGATGTGCACATGGAAATACCCAATGAACGGGATAGGGAGATTTTGAATCGTAATTTACAGCATATAAAAACCTTGGCTCGTGTAAAGGAACTTGTTATAGGAGATAGAGTCCCCAGGCCAAAAGGCTCTGCCACAGCGGTTATTGGAGAGAATCAGATCTATGTGATTCTCTTGGATGTGATAGACCTTGAACAGGAAAGGAAAAGGCTTTTAAAGGGCAAGGCCACACTGGAAAAAGAGCTGGAGCAAGGCAAAAGGAAGTTGTCAAACCCTGATTTTTTGATCAAGGCAGCAGAGGAAGTAATCGAAGAGGTGAGTGAGAGGGTAGCCAGACAGGAGCTGGAGATGGAAAGGATCCTCAAGAACCTCAAGATATTAGAGGAGATTGGCACATAGTATGGAATATGCCATTGAAATGAAGGGTGTGTGCTTTTCCTACGGGGATAGTCCTGTGTTGGAGGATGTGGATCTGTTTGTAAAGAAAGGGGAATTCTTGGCCATCTTGGGCCCCAACGGAGGGGGAAAGACAACCCTACTGAAACTCATCTTGGGATTGCTTGTGCCACAAAAGGGCGAAATAAGATTGCTGGGCAAAACTCCCATATCCACAAGGCATAGGGTAGGGTATCTGCCCCAGGAAAGGGATTTTAATCTCTCCTTTCCCATTACTGTGGAGGAGCTTGCAAGGATGGGAAGGCTTGGAAAGGTGGGGAGGGATGGCAAAAGTAAGGCAAAAGATGATGAGGCGGTTCAGGAGGTCCTGGAACTTGTTGGCCTGTGGGATAAGAGGGATTGGCCCATTTCAAACCTTTCAGGTGGCCAGAGGCAAAGGGCATTTATAGCAAGGGCCTTGGCCACCTCGCCTGAAATCCTGCTCTTGGATGAACCCACCTCCAATGTGGATCCGGAGTTTCAAACAGACCTCTATCAGATCCTGGTGGAATTGAATAAAAGGATCACAATTGTGGTGATAACCCACGACATAGGTGTGATCTCCAGCCATGTGAAGTCTGTGGCCTGCGTGAACAGGCACCTCACCTTCCACGAGGAGGGACAGATCACAGAGGCCATGCTTTCGAAGGCCTATCCGTGCCCCGTGGACCTTGTGGCCCACGGAATACCCCATAGGGTCTTTCACAGGCATCCATAAGTCATGTGGGAAGCATTACAGTTTGATTTTATGCGACAGGCAGTTGTGGCCTCTGTGTTGGTGAGCATACTGTGCGGTATCATGGGCTCATACGTTGTGGTGAACAGGATCTCATTCATCTCAGGAGGTATTGCCCACGCAGCCTATGGCGGGGTTGGCGCATCCATCTTCTTTGGCATCCCCATTATGCTTGGGACAGGACTTTTTGCGCTGGCAGTGGGTGTATTGATTGCAATTTTGAGTTTCAGGCATAAGGAAAGGGTGGATACCATAATAGGTGTGATATGGGCATTGGGAATGGCAGTGGGTGTAATCCTCTTGGATAAGTCCCCTGGTTTCAAAGGTGATATATTGAGCTATCTTTTCGGGAACATCTTGCTTGTAAATAAGACAGATACCTATGCCCTTCTGGCCATAGATGTTGTTGCTATAATTCTGATCTCTGTGTTTTACAAGGAATTTATGGCAATTTCCTTTGATCGGGAATTTGCGATGGTGATTGGTATCCCCACCTTGCGGCTATACATCTTGCTTATTTGTCTGATATCGATAAGTATTGTTACGATCATCAAAATAGTTGGCATTTTGCTTGTGGTGGCACTATTGACTATACCTCCTTTGATAGCCGAAAAATTTGTCAAATCCTTAGGTAAAATGATGGTTTTATCTTCATTTTTTATTATGTTTTTTTCTATTCTTGGCTTACAGATAAGCTATAAATTTAATCTTCCAGCCGGTGCTTGTATAATCATTGTTGCATCTTTAAGCTTCTTGATAACAAGATTCCTGAAATAGTTCAAGGAAGCCTGAATTTGTCTAAATTTTTTCCAAAGAAAAGATATGGCCAGAACTTCTTGATAGACAAATCCTATGTGGATAAGATCGTTCAAATAATTGATAATGAAAGTCCCAGACATGTTATTGAGATAGGGCCTGGAAGAGGTGAAATAACCATTTCTTTGGCAAAGAAAGTGGAAAGAGTAACTGCCATTGAAATAGATACAGATTTGGTGAAATTAATCGAAGAGAAGATTAAGAGTGCTGATTTAAATAATATAAGGCTTATCCGTGGTGATGTGTTGAATTTGGATTTAAATGATCTGATTGAGGATGCCACAATCGTTGTGGGAAATTTGCCGTATAATATCGCAACGGTTATAATTTCAAGATTGGAGATGCTGCGGTACAAGATAAGAAAAGCAATCCTAATGGTTCAGAAAGAGGTGGCTGAAAGATTGGTAGCCGTGCCGGGGAGTAAGGCCTATGGAAGTCTCAGTATATTCACACAATACAATTGTAGGCCAAAGATGTTATTGTTGTTGAAAGGCACATGTTTTTGGCCAAGACCAGAGGTGGATTCTGCACTTGTGGAGTTGGATTATCTATTCCCATACACCCGAAGGGCTTTGGATGAGAAACTGTTTAGATATATTACAATGGAGATCTTCAAACATAGGAGAAAAACGATCTTGAATTGCCTTTCCCATGTGGGTTTTCACATGCCAAGGCATATGTTGGAAGAGATCATTTTAAGATCAGGCATTGATCCCCACTTGAGGCCAGAAAGGCTTTCCATTGATCAATTCTTGGAGTTGTCCGATCAGATGTATTTGTTGGGGCTTGGAGGATCAATTTCCTCTCAGCCTCAGCAAGATGAAGCACAAGACCCCTGAGATTACAAAACAAGCAGTGGAACCTAAGAAAACAGAGGCCAAACCAAATTTATCCGCGCTAAGCCCGCCCAGTGCAGCGGCCACAGAACCTATTCCAAAGGTTATGGAAAAATGAAGCCCATAACTGGCTGCCCTTTTTTGTTGACTTACATAGGTGCTCAGTAGGTAGTTCTGTATGGGTTGGGTGGCAAAGTAAAAGAGGCTAAAGCCCACGGTGGACAGCACCAACAATGGGCCCCAGCCCCAGTACATGAGCAGGCTAAAGAGTGCACCCAAAATTATCACAAGGAGATAGAGTCTTTCTCCTTGGTATCTTCCCACAAATCTGCCTGCCAGATACTGCCCAAGGCTGCCGGATAAAAGTGCAATGGTGGCTACAGTTCCCCCAAGGGTCACCTTGTTAAGTGTGATGCCAAAGAGATTGCTCACCCTTTCTCCCATATAAGATGGTAGAAATGTCATCACCGCCTTGTAGGTGATACCCAGGAAGGCAGCAGTTGAAAAAAAGAGTATGAGGATAACTATCCTTCTTTGGGCCTTGTCTTCTTTTGTCCCCTCAAGCCTCCTTGGGTGAATATCCCTTATGCCAAGGGAAAAGAATGCCAGGCACAGGGCAAACAGTCCAAGTGCCACGTGTGGAACCTTCCAACCCCACCTGGCGCCCATGGAGGCAGATATCACAGGGGCTAAGGCAACCCCAAGGCTTCCTGCTATTCCGTGTAGACCAAAGGCATGGCCGATTTCCTTTATCCTAAGGCTTATTAAGGCATTGGAGGCGGCGTGATATACACTGGCAGAAAGCCCCAATAGGCCCATGAGAACACCATATGTGAAAAGGGAATTGGAAAATAGGATAAATATCCCGATGGCAGCAGAAGAAAAAAGATAAAAGCTTATTAGTTTCCTGGGCCCTACCCTGTCTCCAATGAGTCCGCCTGGCAAGGATCCCAGTCCAAAGGCATAGGAAAAAACAGTTACGATCAGGCCCAATTGAAAGTAATTTGCATTAAACTGGGATATCATAATGGGTATTAGGGGAGGTAAGACACCTTCAAAAAGATGTACCAATCCGTGGGAACAGGTGGTGAGGCCCAATATCTTTTTTCCCTCTTTATCCATTGTGTTAAAAACTTAGCTCCTTTAATCTCTCTTTTATCTTATTTAAATCCAAATATTTTCTGGCCTTCTCTTCCAATACTTCTTGAAATTGAGGAATCACTTTTATTTCTTTGAAATTGCCTTTTATGCTAAAGGATATAACTTTCTTTTTACCCAGTAATTTTGACTCTTTCGGCTTGACAAATATCTCCATAGATTCATTTTTAAGATCTACATAGCCTGTAAAACTGCCGGCCAGGATCTCTGAATCAAATGTACCATCTTTTATTATGATTTTTCCGTTTTGAAGTTCAAATGGTGCTATTATAAACCTATAGGAGAGAGAATCTATACCTGTTTCTCTACCCTTGATAGCCTGAAGGAAGTTTATGATCTCTATGAGTGTCTTCCCTTTTTTGATCACACCCTTAGATAAGACCAATCTACCATGGCCTTTATTATTGATAATGGGTGAAGAGTTTTGTCCAAGGGTGGTTTCAAGATCCAATTCTCCATGCAGTTTTCCTGTGATGTCTGTGTTTTGAAATAGATTGGTCATGATGGAAGATATATCCGCTGAGCTTAAACCAATATGTAGCCAAAGGGATGAATGATTGGGAAAGATCTGATACATGGCCTTTAGGTCTCCANTGCCTCCATATGCCCTCAAAGAACCTTGCTCCAGTCTCACTACATTCCCTTTTATGTATGCCTTTAGTCTCACATCCATAAACTCTTGGTCTCTGAGCAAAAGTCTTTTGATGGCAACTGTGGTATGGATGGTCTTGGAAGTGGAATCTCTTTGAGACGTCTTTTCTGACTTAGTTTCAGGAGGGTTGTCTGAACCTGCCCGGCCTGTGTGTTTATTCAAGTCATTCAGGATATTATTTAGGTTGAGCACATCTGAGGTTATGTTGAGATTGATGGCATCATTTGTATCTTTGTGAAAAGTTAATATGAGTTTCAGCCTTTGATCTCTAAATGAAATGTCTCCATCCACATGGTAAAGTTTTTCTTTGTAGTATATGTCACTTGCTATGTGGAGATCTTTTAGTCCAAAGTCTTTGGGATTGGATCCGAAAACCTGTAAGATCTTTGATAGTTGGGATACATGAGCATCTGCCTTGATGTTTGGTATGAATATGCCACTATTATATGAGATATGGCCTGATAAGCTTAGGTCCATTATATCTACTATTTGAAGTTTTAGAGTGATCTTGGATGACCTTTGCGATATGATCTCATTCAAGCTGGAAGTAGTCATATTAAATTTTAATTTTAATCCATCCAATGCACAACTGGCCTTATAAGTCAATTCCTTATTGTCATGATGGGATGATATGTCTGTTTCAATTTCGTTGATAACCTTGTAGTGATCGTTGTATTTAAGCCTGAGGGTGCCCTTATGTAGCCTTAGGGTTCCTAAGTAAAGTCCATTAGAGACACTTGGCATGTATGATGTGCGTTGAGCCATATCTTGTCTTAAATCCGATTGTGCCTCGTGTTTTATTGTATTAAGCTTGGAAGTATTTAGTTCAAGGACAAAGGAATTAACAATAANATCATCTATCATGATCTTTTTCTTTAAAAGTGGCAGGATTTTTAGTTTGAGGTCAAGGGAGGCTGTCTCGAGTTTTATCCCTCTGGAAGGNTTAGAGAAGGCTACCTCCTCAAGGATTATTTTGGTGCTTGGGATAAGTGAGAGCCTTATGGGACCCCTTAGTTCCACATTGAGGCCCGTAATTTTCGTGAGGCTTTCCTGGATTTTTCCCTTTAAAAACCGTGTACTTACAAACATTGGTGAGATGAAAAGCAAGACCGCAAATAGGATTAAAAGGGATATGAAAGTGCTGAGATAGGGGCTCAGTCTACTCATCGCCAAATCTTATCCCCCACTCTTGGCCCAAGTCAACCCTCCAAAAAGGGCTTGACACCCCTGTTCAGTATAAGTTATAAATTTCAAAAATAGTGAGCAGAGAATGTCCATCGGGAACAAGGTAAAGGAGCTAAGGGAGCAACGAGGCCTCAGCATCAGGCAACTGGCCGAGGAGGTGGGTTGTTCTGGATCCCTCATCTCCCAGTTGGAAAACAACAAGGTAGATCCCTCCATATCCACCCTAAAGCGCATAGCCAGGGCATTGGGAGTAAACATTGTGGACTTCTTCATGGAGCAGTACCACTTGGAAGAGGAGGTGGTCACCACTCAGAAGGATAGGGTAGAGATACGCCTAAAAAGATGGGATGCGAGCATTCAATCGTTGGTAAGGTCCATTAGGAACAAGAGGATGCAGCCCTTTTTTACAGTGATAAAGCCAGGGGGAGGGCCCCATGGCATGTACCACCACGAGGGAGAGGAGTTCGGATATGTGCTAAAGGGAAGACTCACTTTGATCCTTGGGGACAAGGAGTATGAGATAGGAGCTGGAGAAAGCTTTTATTTTCCATCCCACATCCCCCATGATTGGGTAAACAAAGGGAGTGAGGATGTGGAGCTTATTTGGGTGATAACGCCACCCACATTTTAGGGAGGAGGAAAGATGGCAATCTTAGGGGAAGTGAAGCCCCATTATGGAAGGCTTGGGGCATACATAAACGGTGAATGGAATTTTGACCAAACCAGGGAGATATCTGTGGACAAAAATCCTGCCAAGGATCAGGAGATAGCCCAGGTGGAGGTGCTGAAAGAGGAGGAAGTGGAGCAGGTCATTTCCTCTTAATACCGAGCCTTTTTGAAATGGAAGGATGTGCCCTTTAGGGACAGGGCAGATTACCTTTCCAGACTTAGGGCAGTGTTGCAGAAGAGGCATGAAGAGCTGGCCAGGGTCCTGGTCCAGGATCACGGTAGGACCATATCAGAGGCAAGGGGGACCATACAAAGGTGCATTGAGAACATAGAATCCGCCTTATCTGCACTATACAGCCTCTACAAAGGTGAAGACGTAATGCAGCTTGCAAGGGATATAGACTGCTACATGATCTGGGAACCAGTGNNTGTATTTTTGATCCTCACACTTAACAACATCTCCATGCATGCCTGGTCTTCCTTTGTCCCATACGCATTAGGCTGCGGATGCACGGTCATCTTGTCTCCCAGCAATCAAAATCCTGTGGCCACTGATATGCTCTTTCGGGTATATGAGGAGGTGGGGCTTCCTCCAGGTGTTATGAATCTCGTTCATGTGGGATAAAGATATCATTTGAATCAAAAGATCCTTGAGGATAAAAGGGTTGCAGGTGTTGGCTTTATTGGTTCCAGCAGGGTTGGCAGGTTGTTGTTTGAGCAATGTGGGCATCTGGGAAAGAGGTCTTCCATCAACGGAAATGGGAAGAACCATATTGTGATCCTAAGGGATGCAGATCTCAAAAAGGCAGTGGAGTATGTAGTAAGAGGGTGTTTTGGAATGACTGGCCAAAGATGCTTGGGCTCTGACAATGTGTTGGTTCAAAAGGATGTGTATGCCCAGTTTAGAGAACTGTTGATAGAACGGGCAAAAAATATCAGGCTGGGATACGGCCTGGATGAGGCAACTGAGATGGGGCCTCTCACATCCCAAAAAGGTAGGGAAAGGGTTTTGAACTTTTTGGAAAAGGGGCTCCGGGAAGGAGAAAGGCTTTTGCTGGATGGAAGGAATCCAAAGGTGGAAGGATACGAAAGGGGCTATTTTGTGGGACCCTGCGTGTTGGAAGATGTTACAACGGACATGTGGATAGCAAAGGAGGAGTCCTTTGGTCCCATCTGTAATCTCCTCCCAGTGGATAGCTTGGATCAGGCCATAGAGATCATAAACGAAAACACAGAGTATGGTCACTCTGCCTGTTTGGTAACTAAATCGGGTGAGAGTGAAAGAAGGTTTGTGTACCAATGCAATGTGGGTAATGTGGGGATCAATGCAGGCATCCCCCAGCCCTATGCCTTTTATCCTCTGGGCTCCAGAAAGGGGTCCTTTTACGGTATGACCAAGTCCAGGATAGATTCCATAAGGCTTTTCCTGGACCAAAAGACAGTCACAGAAAGATGGGTATAGCTATACCCAAAGATGAAAGGAGGAGACCATGTGTGAGGTATGTGAGGGGCTGAGCAGGAGGGAATTTCTGAAGGCAGCGTTGATAGGTGGAGCTGCCTTGGGCTCAGGGATCTTTCAGGTGAACGAGCTCTCTGCAAAGGAGACAAACCTAAAGTTTTCCACATGGCACCCGCCTGTGAGCCGTGAGGTGAAGACGGTGTGGGAGCCTATGATGGAGGAACTTAAAAAGAGAAGCGGAGGAGAGCTGCTATACACCATGTACGCGGGTGCAGCCTTGGGTAAGGGACCTGATCATTACGACATAGTGGCAAGGGGTTTATCGGATTTGGGTTATTTTACAGCAACTTGGACACCTGGGAGGTTTCCCCTCACGGATGTGTTATCCTTGGCTGTTTGGGTGGATGGAAAGGATCTGGCAGCAGAGATAGGGAATGCAGTGTACGAAAGGGTCTTAAAGGATGAGTTCAAGGACGTTAAGGTATTGGAGCTAAACGGCTGTATACAGTCCTTTATCTGGACCAAGAACAAGCCCATAAGGCGCATTGAAGACTTAAAAGGGCTAAAACTCAGGAGCCCAGGTGGACATCAGACCAATTATATAAAGGCACTGGGTGCTGAGCCTGTGTTTATGCCCTTGGGAGATGTTTATATGGCCATGGAGACAGGAACCGTGGATGGCTTGGTCACCTGTCCACCACTCATATTGGCATTCAAACTCTACGAGGTTGCAAAATACGGGACCATACTCACCTTGGGATGCGTGTCAGAGGGATTGGTGATGAACAAGAAGACCTATGAAAGGCTGGATGATAAATACAAGAAAATGGTGGAAGAGGTGTGTTCCAACCCCTTTAAGGTGACAGGTGGTCTTACAAGGGATGTGTACAAGTCCATGATGCAGGAGATACCTTCCAAGGGAGTGACGCTTATTGAGATACCTGAAAAGGAAAAGGAGGAATGGTATGAAAGGTTCAGGCAGGTAACCAGGGATTGGGTGGATTCCTTAGAGGCCAAAGGCCTTCCTGCAAAGAAGGCAGTTATAGTAATGAATGAAGAGTGTAAGAAAAGAGGTGTTGAGCTGGTTGCATTCCCTCCTGAATATGCAAGATAGGGCTTGGGCATGTTGACAAGATTAAAAAGCTTTATAAGGGCCTTCAATTATTACACCTGCATGGTGGGTATGTTTTTCTTGCTTGCCTTAATGCTTCTTACCACCTGTGATGTAATCATGAGGGCCCTTTTTGGAAAGCCTATTCCAGGCACCTTTGAGCTCTCCGAGTATCTACTTTCCATAAGCATCCTACTGGGAGCTGCCTACACCCAGCAAATAAAAGGCCATGTGGGTGTGGATTTTGTGTTGAAGAGGCTTGGGCCTAAGGCCCTGGCCATTTCAGAGGCAGTTACAGGCCTTTTATGCCTGATAATCATAGGCCTATTGGCCTGGCAAGGCCTTTTGAGGGCCATGGAGGAGAGCACAGTCTCTGACATGTTGAGGATCCCCCAAGCTCCCTTTAGGTTCCTTGTGTTTGTGGCAGGGATAGGGCTTTTTTGGGAATTCTTGGTTGATGTAATCCAATCCCTCACCAAGTGCTTTGGGGCAAAGGATGAACCCGGTTGAGGTGGGACTTTTAGGTTGCGCTCTTCTGCTTTTGCTGTTGTTTTGGGGCATGCCCATAGCCTTTGTGATGATGCTGGTGGGGTTTTTGGGGATCTCCTATCTCTCTTCAGTTGAAACAGCCCTGCCTTTGCTGGCCGACAATCTCTATAGTGGAGTGGCCCACTACCCTTATACCATTATCCCTCTTTTCGTGTTGATGGGGACATTTGCCACCTCGGCAGGCATTACCACAGAGCTATACAATACCTTTGAAAAGTGGCTGAGAAGGCTTCCAGGTGGGTTGGGGATTGCCACCATCGCTGCCTGCGCAGGCTTTGCTGCTGTTAGCGGTTCATCTGTGGCAGCGGCTGCTGCAATGGGACAGGTGGCATTACCCCAGATGAGGCGTTTTAGTTATGATCCCAAGCTTGCCACAGGGGTTGTGGCAGCAGGCGGAACCCTAAGCTTTCTGATCCCGCCTTCCTTGGGCTTTGTTATCTTTGGGATGCTAACAGAACAATCCATTGGAAAGCTCTTGATTGCGGGAATTATCCCTGGGCTTTTTCTGAGCCTCTCTTACGCCCTAATTGTCTACATAAGGGTAAAGCTCAACCCAAACTTAGCTCCCATGGTACCTGAAAAGGTCTCCCTTAGGGAAAAGATACTGGCCCTAAAGGGTGTCTGGGAGACACTTTTGGTGTTTTGTATCGTCATGGGTGGTATATACGGAGGGCTCATAAACCCCACAGAGGCAGGTGCAGTGGGTGCATTCTGCCTGTTTGTGATAGTGATCCTAAAAGGGAGACTTTCAAAGAAGGCATTGGTGGATGGGCTTTTGGATACCATCAGGATCTCTTGCATGGTGATCTTTTTGGTTGCAGGCGCCAACATGTTTAGCTATTTCCTGGCCCTTTCCACCATTCCCACCAAGGTCTCCATTTGGATAGCCGGATTGAGTGTTTCCAAATACTTAATACTTACCATAATACTTGCAATTTACCTGATGTTAGGCTGTTTTTTGGATGCGGTCTCCATGATGGTCCTCACTCTACCTGTGGTGTTTCCCATCATCGTTTCCCTTAATTTTGATCCTATATGGTTTGGTGTGATTGCAGTCCTCATGATGGAAGCAGGGCTTATAACTCCACCTGTTGGGTTAAATGTCTATACACTTGCAGGTATTGCCAGGGATGTTCCCATGGGAGATATATTTAAAGGCACGCTACCTTTTCTGTTTGCAATTTTTTTTGTTGTATTGGTCATAACACTCTTCCCGCATTTGGCAACTTATCTTCCAAAGATGATGGTGAGATAGGGGTATTAGATGCACAGGATTAACTTTTTATTGAATGGAAAAAACATTGAGATAGATGTGGAAGATCACATCACCTTGCTGGAACTTTTGAGAGACAAACTAAACATAACCAGTGTTAAGGAGGGATGTGGTATAGGTGAATGTGGTGCATGCACTGTGTTATTAGATGGTAAACCAATCTATTCGTGCCTGACACTGGCACTTAAGGTGGATGGAAGGGATGTAAAGACCGTGGAATACCTTTCAAAGGATGGGAGCTTGAGTAAAATCCAAGAGGCATTCATCAAAAATGGGGCAGTGCAGTGTGGTTATTGTACACCAGGTATGTTACTTTGTGCCTATGCATTAATAAACACAAAAAAGGAAATTACAGAGGATGTAATAAAAGAGGCCATAAGTGGTAACCTATGTAGGTGTACCGGCTATATTCAGAGGCAATATCGGAAATGCCTCTCCGGCAGCGGATAGTATCCCTCCTTTGATGATTTACGATGCCAGGGTAAGGTTAATCTCCAGCTCTTAAGAGAGGGAACTCCCACTGGAAGAGCTTTTGGTGGATGCCTACAAGACCCAAATAAGGAAGGATGAGGTGATAGCTTCCGTCAGCATAACCCCCCTCCAAAATTACAGGCAGGGATATAAAAGGCTTACAATAAGGGAAGCCTTGGCCTTAAGCAGACTTTCAGTTGCCTATGTCATAAAAGAAGAGGGGAAAAGATGGTTGGATGTAAGGATTGCAATAGGGTCTGCAACTCCTGTTTGTATCAGGGCCAGGGAGCTGGAGGAAGCCTTATCAGGTGAGCTAAAGGATCTGGATCTTTTGAACCAGGCAATAGAACAAACAATTTTGAGGATAAAAAGCCAAGTTAATGTGAGGGAAAGTCACAGGTTCAAACTTCCAATTCTTAGGAACTTGCTTAGAGAGATCCTATGGGGTGGAGCATGGGAGTAGGTAAGGGGATTGAAAGGATAGATGTGCTTCAAAAGGTATTGGGAAACTGCCTATTTGCTGGCGACATAAGAATGGAGGGAATGATCTTTGGTGTGGTAGTTCGCAGCAATAGACCCCATCCTAAGATCCTTGAGATAGACGATAAGGCTGCTTGGGAGGTACCCGGACTGGTAAAGATCATTACACACAAGGAGATCCCAGGCAGAAACAGATTTGGGGTGCTTAGAAAGGATCAGCCTTATTTGGCAGAGGGATATGTGAGGTACTTGGGTGAGCCCATATTGTTGGTGGTTGCCCAGGATGAGAGGTCTGCAAGGCGTGCGGCTAAAAGGATTAAGGTGGTGTACCAGGATCTACCCATCATATCAGATCCACAAGAGGCAAGGATGGGGACACCCTTACACGATGGAGGAAACCTGTTAACCCAGAAGAGGCTGATCAAGGGTAACTGGGACAAGGGGTTTGAGGATTCGGATGTTATTGTGGAGCACCACTATGTGACCCATTTCTTGGACCATGCATTCTTGGAATGTGAAGCAGGTGTGGGATACATGGAAGAGGAGGGACAAATTGTGATCATCTCTTCCACTCAAAACATCCACTACAAGCAAAAGGAAGTGGCGGCATTGTTGAATATGCCTGAATCAAAGATAAGGGTGATCCAGGCCACAACAGGGGGCGGTTTTGGAGGTAAGTTGGATGTGACTGTGGAAGGTTATGTTGCATTGGGAGTATTCCACACCAAAAGGCCTGTTATGGTGAGATACACAAGGGAAGAAAGCATGCTCAGCAATACCAAGAGGCACCCCCTCTCCATATGGTACAAGTCAGGTGCCAAAAGGGATGGGGCCTTGACAAGGGTGCAGGTGAGGATCGTGGGTGATACAGGGGCATGCCTCTTATGGAGAGGTGGTGGCCCAGAGGGCTTGAGTCCATGCAACAGGTCCATATGAGATTCCCAATTGTTATGTGGAATCTTTAATGTATTACACNAATAATCCTGTGGCAGAGGCCATGAGGGGATTTGGAGTCCCTCAGATGGCATTTGCCCATGAATCTCAAATGGATGAGATNGCCCAGCTCTTGGGAATGGATCCATTGGAGATAAGGTTAAAGAATTGCCTCAGGAAGGGATCTTTCACCGCCACAGGCCAAAGGTTAGACCATAGCATTGGGTTTGAAGACACACTCAGGGTCATTGAGCCTTATTGGAGGGAAAGGGGTTTTAACAAGAATACCGGTTATGGGCTGGGTTCCATGTGTTACGGCATAAGGAGCCTCTGGAGGTGATAGCCCACATTGACACCAGGTTGTTTAAGAAAAGCTCCACCCTTTTGATCACAGAGACCACAGGAGAAAGATGGGCCTATTATGAGATGGCAGAAGAGGGCCTAAGAGAAAGGGATCTCACAGAGGAGGCAAAGGAATTCTTGAGGGTCCTGAGGGATTCCTGTGAACCCACAAGGGTAAGTGGCATATTTGCAGCGGGTGTGGGAGGCTCTGCAAGGGCAGGGGTCACAAAAAACCCCATCAGACTTACGAGGGCAGTTCATAAAGGAGAGGTGGAAATTACCATAGGCGGAGCAAGGCACTTTATATTACCTGGAGGTGGGATAAATTTTCTGGTAAATGTTGAGGAGATCAGGTTTGGTAGCATCTATCTTACGGGCTTGAGACGTTCAGGGCAATTGGAGGCCACCTGGATGCCATCAGACCTTTGGAAGAGGTTGTTAAAGGGTTATCAGAATGATATTGGTGGAAGAGGGCCCCAGCAGCATATGNGTGGAGGCCAAGGCACTTGGAAAAGAAGGGCCTGGTGTGGAATTGATTTCAGAGGAACTCAAAAGACTTCTGGGCCAGATCTCAGACTATGTTCCCATATTAAAACTAAAGGCTAAGGAGGTAAAAAACACCAAACACCTTCCATGGGTGGTGAAAAGGATGCTCCAGGCCTCTAAACTAATATGTGGGGATGAACTAATGGGCCTTGCAAGTGTTGCAGGGGCCATTGCAGATGCAATTAGACAAAGGATTTTGGATGAAGGCTATGACTTCGTCTTTGTAAACAACGGAGGAGATATTTCCCTCTATTCAGCTTATGATAACAAAATAACAACAGGGGTCTTTGGTTTGAACAGTGAGTGTAGGGCAAGGATTGAGATTCAAGGACCTTTTGACATTGGCATAGCCACAAGTGGTTTTGGAGGAAGGAGCTTTACAAAAGGCATAGCAGATTCTGTTACGATAATTGCAGGGGATTCAGCCATTGCAGACGCTGCAGCCACATTTATAGCCAATCATGTTAATGTGGATTCCATTGATGTCAAAAGAATCCTTGCAAGGGATGTTGATATCTCAGCGGATATTTCAAGTGAATTCGTTACATTGGATGTGGGAACACTCACAGATCAAGAAAGGTTAAAGGCAATTCAAAATGGTATTTCCGTGGCAAAACAGTTAATAGACCAGGGATATATCCTTGGCTTTATCTTTTTTGTTCAGGGTGAAGTTGTATGTTTTTTGCCCAAAGGCACAAAATTTAAACTGGAGGTGAAAGATGCTTATAAGAAAGATTGTAACGATAGTGGAGGAGATTTATGGAGATGGGGAAAAGTCCTTGGAGAGACCCATCAAGAAAGTGGCTTCTGCAGTAGTTATCAAGAATCCGTACGCAGGTGTATATGAAGAGGATCTAACTGAACTCATAGACTATAGCGAAATGCTGGGGAAGGAGATATCCCAGAGGGCTGTGAAGGCCCTTGGGGCGCCAGTGGAATCATACGGTAAGGCTGCCATTGTGGGTGAAAAAGGTGAGCTGGAACACGCAGCTGCCCTCCTTCACCCAAAGCTGGGCACTCCTTTGAGGGAGGCCTGTGGAGGGGGCAAGGCCATCATCCCTTCTGCAAAAAAGATCGGCAAGATGGGAGATAGCATAGATGTTCCGCTCCATTACAAGGATGCTGCCTTTGTGAGGAGCCACTTTGATGCCATGAGTATCTCCATACAGGATGCGCCCAAATCCGACGAGATCCTCTTGGTGTTTGCGGTCACAGATGCAGGAAGACCCCTTCCAAGGGTAGGGGGATTAAAAAAAGAAGAGGCCAAAAAGGAAGACGGTTTAAGGTGATAATCCCTTGGACTGCTCTAACTTGGAGCAGTCCAATTGTGGTTTAGCAACTCACTGCTACCTTTTGAAAGGTTTTTTCTTCTCCTTGGCTATTCTTTACAATATCCCTGCAGGTAGCCCATGCAGACCTCAGCTCCAACAGCATGTTTTTTAACTTTTCCATGCCTGAGGTGTCGTTTCTCCATCCGCATTGTAGTATGTACCTGGCCATGAAGAGATAGAGTCTTCTCAAGCTGGTTGCAATCTCTCCCCCGACTTCCATATTGAGTGAATCATTTAACTCAAGCAAGATATCCCTGCAACGATTGATATAGTTATGTTTTCCAATTATGTCACCTGTCAACATACAATCCTTTGCTCTTGTTAGAAATTCTATTGCCCCATCGTATAAAGCAACTACGATATCCTCTGGTGAGGATGTGGCAATATCTGATTCCTTGTAAATTACTAAGTTTTTTTCGTTTAGCATTTTACCCTCCTTCATTTATTTGAATTGTTATTCTGAGACAATCTACTCAAATAGTTTAGTGTTTCATTCATATTACCCAAAATACTTTCAAGTCTTGCATATTTTTGTTTTAACATTTCCTCATACTTGGAAAGCCTATCCTCTTCGCTTTCTATCTTTTTGCTTATTCCATCTATTACATCGCTATAGTTATCTATCAAAACATTGAACGGGCCTGATAATGTATTTGTAAAATCACTTAAGGTTTGACCCACTTCCCTAAAGACACCGTTTTTCAGGCTTATGGTAGCAGAATGTGTGCCAGAGTTGGCCGTATATGTTATGTGAACAGCCAAGCCCTCTTCTGCATAGCCTGCCTGGCCTGTGAGAAAATAGTTCCCAGAAGTTCCTTCCAAAGTGACCCACGGGTGCCAATCATCCCCTTGGGGTCTGAACCTTCCTTGGCCTGTGTTTGTATCCACTTCCACTTCATAGATGCCTGGTTGGGTACCAGAGGTCTTGCCGTAGTAGCTTATATTGTTGTCAGTGGTTGATGCCTTGAAGGTTGCAACCAAAAGATCTTTAACTGCCTGAGGGTAGGAATTGAATGCGTTATCAAAGATAGCGGTATCAAGGGTTAATTCCTTTGTGCTTGTGTCGTTGTAAAAGCCTATCTGTAATAGGGAAGTGTATGGATCAGATGAGCTTGAAAACCCTGGAGGGGTGTTATTTAGAATTTGTCTGATCTGTGTTTCAACTATTTGCACTGCATAGTTACCGTTTAATATACCGGCAGTTTTTGTGTCAAGATCGTAGTACGAATATGTTCTTATTATTGAACTGAGCTCATTATAAGCATCTATGAACTTTTGGAGATTTTCTTTCATGGAAGAAATGTCATCTGAAATTGTGATAGTTGTGGAGCCTGTTGAAAGAAGGTCTATAGTAACCCCTGTTATGATGTCATTTATAGAATTGTTAGATCTTTCTATCCACCCACCAGGAGGATATCCATCAACTTTTACCTGGGCATTTTGTGCTGTCTGAGATTCTGTAAATGTGCCATTTGTGTAATTTGTAAGTGTGGCAGTTAAATCTGGGTCAATAACTATTGTGTTTGAAGCTCCTGAATCATTTCCCGTGAGCTTCAGATGATACATTGATCCATCATATAGGATGGATGCTTTAACCCCTGGATTATTGGGATCATTATTTATCAACGAAACAAGACCGCTCAGGGTGGTTCCGTGTGGGACATCAACGCTTGTTACACCTGAGCTGCCATAACTGTACTTAAAGGTTAGGGTGGAACCTGAGTTGTTAATCACCGTATCCGAGGATGTCTCACCTACTGTGTGCACCTCCACCTCGGGTTTTGCCAATTGATTCACCACAATATCGTGGGATCCATTGGAGGCAGAAGATGTGGCAGAGGCCGTTAAAACAGTACTGTTACTTGTGGATATTGATTTGGGAATTAGCTCTCCCTCTGTATCCATTGACTGGACTGTTGAATACAATGAAGAGAGTTTTTGGTTTATCTCTCTTAGTGCCTTTTGCTTTTCTTCCCATTGGCTTTTCCATTCTTCAAGGGGGGCAATACGAGTTTTCCTTTGTACATCCACGAGGCCTTTTACGATGCTATCTGTGTCCAGGCCACTTCCAAGGCCTGTAAATGTAATGGCATTGGCCATACCTCTCCCCCTAAAAATGTCCCAAGAGGGCCTTTGGGTTTAAACACCATCCTTAAAAAGGCCCCCTTGTGTTCAATACCTTATTAAATTCTACCTAGCAAAGTTAATGCCATCTGTGGGAAGGTATTGGCCTGTGCCAGCATGCTCACCGCTGCCTGTGCCAGGATCTGGTTCCTCACCAGTGTGGTTACCTCTGTGGCCACATCCACATCTGAGATCTGGGACTCTGCTGCCTGCAGGTTCTCTGCCTGGATGCTCAGATTGGTGATGGTGTTTGTGAGCCTGTTTTGCATGGCACCCAAGTGTGCCCTTATCCGGTCTTTGCTGTTTATGGCACTGTCTATTACCGCAAGGGCAGACTGGGCAGGGTGCTGCGCACTAATCGCAACGCTACTAAGGTCTATACCAAGGGCGCTTGCAGTAGCTGTTCCAATGGATACATAGTAGTAGTCTTCGGTGGATGCGTTTCCTGCGCCAAAGTGGATCTTCAAACCAGCTGACTGACTTCCGTCCAATAGTTTGATCCCGTTAAAGTCCGTTGCAGTGGCAATCCTTGTGATCTCAGACCACATCTGCACAAATTCTGAGTTCATGATCTGTCTCTGGGCGTCTGTGTAGGTACCGGTTGCCGCTTGCTCTGCCAGCTCCTTCATCCTTATGAGCTTTTCGTCTATTACTGATAGGGCTCCGTCTGCGGTCTGGATCATGGAGATGGCGTCATTGGCATTCCTTATCCCCTGCCTCAAGACTGTGATGTCTGATCTCATGATCTCCCTAACTGCCAGGCCTGCTGCATCGTCTGCAGCGGAACTTATCCTCAGCCCTGAACTGAGCCTTTGGGTTGACTTATACAGGGCCTTGTAAGTCATCGTAAGGTTCCTGGCTGCGTTCATTGCCATCATGTTGTGGTTAATGATAAGTGTCATCCCTTACCTCCCTTTATTGGATAAATACCGTCCATTTCTTGCCCATAGGCCTGGGAAATAAATTCCCACCTTGCCTTTTTGTTCTGTCTGCCATGGCCTGTTGCCTTAAAAAATCCATTGGTTTTTTCCGCCTTTCTCCCCGTTTCCAAAGATGTTTTATAGGGGAGGTGAGCAAAAATTAGGCCAAGCTTTTGAGATTCGGGCTTGTCAATCGGCCATGGAAGTTAAATAATGGATGAAAAAACAAGGAGGTAGGCCATGGAAGCTCAAAAGGTTATCATGGGGAAGAGGGTATTGATCGTGGACGATGAAAAGGATGTGCTGGATACTCTCACAGAGCTTTTGGATGTATGCAAGCTGGACAGGGCCAGTTCATACGAAGAGGCAAAGAGGCTCTTGGAAGAGAATGAATACGATGTTGCCATTTTGGATATCATGGGTGTGAGGGGGTTTGATCTCCTTAAGATTGCCAAAACAAAAGGCATCCCTACCCTGATGCTCACTGCCCACGGCCTTTCACAAGAGAACCTAAAGAGGTCTGCAGAGGAAGGGGCAGACTATTATGCGCCCAAGGACGAGATCTCAAACATCGCCCAGTTCGTTGCGGATGTAATAGAGGCCAGGGAGCAGAAAAAAAGTCCATGGACCAGATGGTTTGAAAGACTTGCTGGATATTATGACAGAAGGTTTGGCGGCACTGATTGGCGTGAGAAGGAGAAGAAATTTTGGGAGGAAAAGGCAAAGATAATGATTTAGGCCCATGCTCTCTTCCATTGAAAAGGCAATCTCTTCAATCCTTAACCAGGAGCAGGATGGTTTCTGGCAAGGTCTTTTGCTTGCCATTGCACCTGCTGATGAAAGGTTCTTAAAGCTTAAGACAATGGTGGCACAAGACCATCCCATGCCTTGGGACCTTATGCCCGAGGTTAGGTCTGTGTTGGTCTTTTTCTTAAAATTCAAGGACATCCTCCTCCATGAAAACAAGGTAGGGGATCTGCCTGCCAAGTCATGGGGTATGGCCTATGAATCCACAAATCGGCTCTTGGTAAGGCTGATGGAGGGTGTATCCAGGGTCATGATGGAAGGGGGTTACAAGACAGTCCTAACCCCGCCCACACACAATTTTGACAGGGAGCGCCTTATCTCCCTTTGGTCACACAAGCATTTGGGTTATCTGGCCCATTTGGGAACCTTTGGAAGGAATTGTCAGCTTATTACACCCCTTGGTTGTGGAGGTAGGCTGGGCAGTTTGCTTACCAACTGTCTGCTGCCTTCCACACCCGCATGGAACCATGGTGAGATGTGTCTTGGAAAAAGGGGTATTGAATGCAATAGGTGCATTGAAGCATGCCCACCAAGGGCCCTCACAGAGGACGGGATTAAAAAGCAGGTGTGCTTTCAAAGGCTTCAAGAGAACATCCGATCTGCTCCCACCCTCAAGGGCCTAAACCCATCCACCCACGTATGCGGAAAGTGCGTGGTGGTCTGCCCTGCCAAGGCAGAATCACTCCCAGAAGGGCTTTTGTATATCAGGGTGGCTCTTTAGTGTCTTCAGGAACTGCTCTGTCCTCCTCTCTAACCTCTTTTTCAGTATGTTTACCACACCCCTCAAGAGCCTGTATCCCAACTCCGGGTCCTCATCCATCATGGTTTGGAGCTCTTTTCCCGGCAGACAAAAGACCTCCGAATTTCCACTGCTTATGGCATGTGTGGTGTAATGGGTGGGTGGTGGCATCAAGGCAGACCAACCAAAGGAGTATCCTGGTTTTATGGTCCCAAGGGTGATGTCCATAACAGGACTTATGGGCATTTCCAGAAGGATCAAACCACTATAGAGCATGTGAAATTCCGTGGCCTCTTCCCCTTCCCTAAATACCACATCCCTGTCCCTAAAGCGTTTTACCGTCACAAGGGGTTTTATCCTCTCCAACATGGGGTCGGTAAGCCTCTTTAATATGAAGATCTTTTTCAACTCTTCTAACTCCACCATCTTAAACCTCCCAAAGTGCTAAAGAAGTAGCCAGATCAGAGCAATTGCTCCAACGGCAAAGGTCATGCTTGTGTAGCTGGGCTCTTTTTCAAGCCTTTCCAATACCCTTGCCCACAATTCCCTGAACCTTCCCCCTGAAACAAATGGCCTCACCGGGCTTAGGATTATCCCAACCAATATGCCTGGAAGTTTTAGCAACAGCCAGCTTAGGATTAAGGGGAACCTTCTCACAAAGAGCTCATAGAATACGCCGTTTATCACCTCCAAGGCGTTAAACAAAAGGGGCATCACATAGCCTCCCAGGCCCTTTCTATATAACCAATCCAGGTCTAAATTTATGGCCTTTAGCTCAGGAGGATAGACCCCTCCCTTTAGCATCAGGTAAAAGGCCAGAATGGCAAACAGGAGTAGCTGAAACTGTGCCACCACATGGATGCCTGTGTAAGGTATGTAGTCAACAGGATAGGGCAGTATCCTGTACAGGGGCTCTGGATTGACCCCCAAGAACACACACAAAAATGCGCATATTCCCATGGCAATCAGCATGTTAACAGGCGCTTCCTTTGTCCTCAGGCCCCTGTCGTGGCCGAAGAAGGTAAAATAGGGCACCTTTAGCCCTGCATGGGCTATTACACCTGCAGAGGCAAATTGGAGCATGATCCATATGGGCAGAAGTCCTTGGTGGCCTGAGGCGGAGATGATCATGCTTTTGCTGGTAAAACCGCTAAAGAGGGGAAAGGCGGAGATGGAGGCAGCGGCTATCATACAAAATAGGGCGCTTAGGGGCATTGTCTTGTAAATCCCGCCCAACTCAGTACACCTGATCCTGCCTGTCATGTGAAGGACTGCTCCTGTGGACATGAATAACAAGGCCTTGTATATGATGTGACAAAAGGCATGGGCAACTGCACCGTTTAAGGCAAGCTGTGTCCCTATGCCCACACCGCACATCATAAATCCCACCTGGTTCACGATGCTGTAAGAAAGCACACGCCGCAGGTCGTTTTCGATCTCAGCATAAAAGACCGGCAGTATGGTCATTATGGCGCCAAGCCATATGAGCACCTCTGCTCCCATAAACATCCTTGCCATTACATAAACAGCGCTCTTTGTGGTAAAGGCACTCAAAAATACCCCACCTGTTACGGTTGATTCAGGGTAGGCATCCTTTAGCCACACGTGTAAGGGAGGTATGGCTCCGTTCAACGCAACCCCCCAAAATATAAGCCACCTCCCTGTGCCCTTTAGTTCCAGCGGGCCTAAGGGTTGATTGCCATTGGCTGAAATTTCCATAAGGATACCTGCCAAGAGCAGAAGTCCTCCCAGGACATGCACCATAAAATATCTGTAGGCTGCTTTTGTGGAATTCCCTGTCTTTCTTGCAAGTATGAGGAATGTGGAAGATATTGCCATCAATTCCCAGTATACATAAAGTGAAAACCAATCTCCTGCCAAGACAACACCAATGGCAGAACCTGCATATATCATAGCAGAAGCATGCTGAAGTATGTCATCATGGTGGATCGAATAGATGAAACCCAGTATTGCCATCATGGTAAAGATAATAGCAAACGGAAGACTCAAAGAATCCAGGTGCGTCAAAACAAGGTTATAGCCCAGGAACTGAAGGGCATGGTAATCGCCCTTAGGGATACTGACTACAATGATTAAGGATAACGTGGGGATTAAAAGCAATATTATCTTTTGCAACATCTTGCTCTTTATAAGAAGGAGAATGGCACCTAAATAAAATAGGATAGGAATCGGAGCCATTGGATTATTTGTCATAATAGTCCTCTTTCTTCTTGGTAAAGAACCTGAGGAGCCTGGCTCCGTATATCACAAATACACATGCAACAAACCCAAAGGTGGCAAAAAAACCATAGTTGCTTTCAAAGCTAAAGCCCTCATGCCTTGTGACAAATGGGTCAGCAAGAAGCGTCCCAAACAGGAGTAGATAAAACAAGATATTGCCCACCTTTAACACCTTTGGATTAGAAAAGGGGTCAAACTTCATGGCATTCCCCCAAAAAATGAAAACAAAAGGTATAGACAGGAGAGGCCAAACATGATCCAGAGGGCCCATCTGTAGCTTTTATTCCCTTCATGGGAGAGGATTTCAAGTTCTTCTGGACCTGAGATCCGTTCCATGGCCTAACCTCCCAAGGACTTTGTGAGGTATTCTGCAATCCTTAAAAAGGGATTGGGGTAAAAAAACAGTAGAACAGAGATGATTGCGGTAATAACCATGGGCACAAGGCAGAACAGGGGAGCCTCTTTGAATTCCCATTTGACAGGCTCAGAGGGGAAAAAGGCCTTGTAAGCAATGGGGATGAAGTAGGCCACATTCAAGAGGGAACTCAATAGAAACACACCCATTATGGAAAGCCCCATTCCCTGATAGGCTCCCAGGGCAAGGTTCCACTTACTCAAAAAACCCCCTAAGGGTGGAAGGCCAATAATGGAAAGGCTTGCCAGGAAAAAGGCACCAAAGGTGATGGGCATGTACCTCCCCAGGCCTTCCATCTCCTGGATAAACTTCTTGTGCACGGCCACATATATGGCGCCTGCAGCGAAAAACAATGTGATCTTGCCAAAGGCATGCATGGCCAAGTGGAGTATCCCGCCTTTTACTGCCAAGGGAGAAAGGATTGAAACCCCCAAAACGATGTAGGAAAGTTGGGAGACCGTTGAAAATGCCAGGATCCTTTTGAGCTCCTTTTGGTACATGGCCATCAAGGAACCAAACAATATGGTAAGGGATGTGGCTATATAAAGGCCTGGCCCTGCCCAAGATTCTGCCAAAAATCCCTGCCCGAATATCTCAAGGATTACCCTCACCAAGGAAAAGGCCCCTGCCTTTACCACTGCCACCGCATGCAAAAGGGCACTCACTGGTGTCGGGGCCACCATGGCAGCAGGAAGCCAGGCATGGAAAGGGACTATGGCGGCCTTTGCAAACCCAAAGATCAGCATGAAGAATACAATCCCTGTTTCAGAGGGATATATGCCCTTCAAAAGACCTTGGGGTTGAAAGTCCAAAGTGTTTGAGTGGGAATAAAGCCATATGATTGCGGGAAGGGCTAAGCCCACCGAGGCACCCAATAAGTAAGTGAGATACTTCCTTCCAGAGGACCTGGCCTCACTGTCTTGATGGTGGGTTACCAGGGGATAGGTGGAAAGGGAGAGCAACTCATAGAAGATATAAAGGGTTAAGAGGTTCTTGGCAAAGGCCACTCCCATGGTGGAACTGAGGGCAAGGGCGAAGAATGCATAGTACCTGGTCTGGGAGTGTTCCTTAAGTCCCCTCATATAGCCTATGGAATAAATGGATGTCACGATCCACAAAAAAGAGGCCACAAGAGCAAACAGGCACCCCAAGAGATCTGCACTGAGGGAAAGGCCCACATTCTCAAACAGCTCCACCAAGGTGATCTCATATACCTTTCCCTCCAGTACACCTGGGATCATACTGAGCACGATCAAGAACTTCACTACCCCAGCAAGGAGGCTTATCCCCTCCCGCACATTTGGCCTTTTGTGGTTCCACAGGATAAAGGGTACGGCAACCAAGGAGCTCAGGACTGCCAAAAAAGGTAGTATGGAAGGAACTCTCTCCATCATAAACCCAGTGGCATCAAAAAAGGTTCGATCACAAACCTGATCAGATAGAAGGTGGATAGGCCCATCACAAGGATGGATAAGCCTGCAAATGTAAGCCCACCGTAAAAGCTCCAAGGGAATTCCCCTGTGATCCTCCATGTGGGGATTGCCCTGCCACCATAGAAAGCCACCTCAATGATCCTGAAAAATAGGATCAGGTTAAGGAGACTGCTCAGTACAATGGCGCAAAATAACGCATAGCTACCCTTCTCTATAGCGCCCAGAAGCAGGAACCACTTTCCAAAGAAACCACAGGTGGGAGGTATGCCAATGACGGATAGAGCTCCGGCTAAGAAAATAGCAGCGATGAAAGGAGTCTTCACAAAAAGCTGGGAAAAACCTTCTATCTTTGCACCCATCTTGTCAATTATTGCCTGTGAGCTCAAAAAAAGACAAAATGTCATAAATACATCATTGAGCATATGGAGTATGGACCCCTTCAAGGCACTTGAATTGCCTATGGCAAGTCCACTCACAAGATAGCCTATTTCTGTAATTACAACAAAGCAAAGCATCCTTTTTAGGTGGGTTTGTCTTAAGGCAAAGATGGAACCAAAGAGTATTGCGGCCACTGCAAATGTGGTAAGAATATAAGGAAAGGCGCTTGTTCTAAAAACAAAATTAATTCCGAATACGGTTAGTATAACTCTAAACATGACATATGCCATAACCTTAGTACCCATTGGAGCAATCAAGCTACTTATGGCTCCAAATGTGTGGGTATATGCCCTGGGTAGCCATGTATGAAATGGGAAAAGTCCCATTTTCGTCCAGACACCAATTATTATGAACATGAATGCAGACAATATTGTGGGTGAGTTGTGAAGCTCTTTTATTAATCGAGAGACATCAAGCATGTTAAGTGAACCTGTCTTAACATAAAGATAACCCACGCCCAATAGATAGAAACAAGCACCTATGGTGCCCAAGAAGACATAGTTGATGCTGGCAAAAGGTGCAAATCTCTTGTCTCCAATGGCAAGCAGTGCATATCCTGTCAGGGATGCTATCTCCAGCAACACATATAGATTGAAGAGATCACCTGTTAACAGTATACCGTTCAGTCCGCTCACATACAGGATGTAAAGGGCACAGAAACCTCCTATCCTGTCTCCCAAAAAGGTGTTTAACCCCTTCCAATTGGCCATCATGTTTACAAGGGCCACAAGTGTCACGATAAAAACCATGAAAGAGTTCAATTGGTCCACATTGTAAGCAATACCTATTGGTGGAGCCCATCCACCCAAGGCATATTCAAAGGGGCCCCATATGAGTACATGTATGAAAAGGGATGTGGCAGAAAAACTAAGAAAGCCTAAGACCAGTATTGCAAAGGGAAGGCAAAGTTCTATCTTTATCCACCTCATTGCATAGGTTATGAAGGCCAACAAAAGGCCAAATGTTACAATAACCACGCAGAGGTACTGGCTCATTGTTCCAACTCGCTCAATATCTCATTTTCTTCTAATGTACCATGCTCCTGATAGATTTTTATTGCCAGAGCAAGAGCTACACCAAATGTGGATACAGACACAACAATTGCCGTCAGCATAAGCACATGGGGTAGTGGATTCGAATATTTGGCTACATCAATCACATGACCGTTATGTTCCAGTATTGGAATTGTACCGCTCTTTTTAAAACCAATGGATATGTAGAAAAGTATTATGGCAGTTTGAAAGATATTCATACCAACGATCTTTTTAATCAGGTTTTTTTTGGCAATCATGGCATATAAACCAATCATCATGAGTATCACTGCCATCCAGTAATTATATTTTGCCAAGATGTATGCTATGGCATCCGGCATTTAGAGTCCCTCGTCCAATCTACCCTCTGAAGAGACATAATTATAGATCCCGATCATCACCGCCATAACGGTTATGGCAACTCCCACTTCAACCCCGAATATCCCCAAGGATCTTGACATTACAGGGTCCACACCCAAGATCTTGGAGAGTATGCCGTAGTTTAGAAATTCACTACCCAATAAAAGGCAAAGGGCTCCGATGCCAGTATAGATAAAGACACCTGTGGCGCTCATAAGGCCTATTTTGAGCTCACCTACCTTTTGGAGGCCTGTTCTGAGGTCAAAGGAGATGGAAAGCAATATCACACTTGCACCCAAGATAACCCCACCTTGAAAGCCCCCGCCAGGGCTGTGATGCCCATGGGCCACCACATAGAGTGCAAATAGCTGGATAAAGGGTATCAAGAATCTGCACATGGTCTTTAGGATTATGTCATGGGGGACCCACTGGGTATCTATACGTTCAAATTCCCTGGAGTGCTCCAATAAGCCAGAGATCTTTACATGCAATACCAAGCCTGTGGCCTTATGCCTAAAGTGGGCCCCTTTCCTTTCCACCTTGGAGACCCTCAAAAGCACAAGGCAGGCAAGCCCTGCACAAAAGATAACAGTGGTCTCAAACATGGTGTCGTAGCCCCTGTAGTCCGCCAATATAGAGGTGACCACATTGGGAACAGCAGTGTCCTTGAGGGAATCCCTAAGGTATTTGGGAGATACATGGAGGCTGGCAGGTGAGTTGGGATCACCCCAAGGTGGAAGGTCCAGCCCTGTGTAAATCAAGGCCATGCCGCTCAAAAGCACCACTAAGAGGGCCAAGTATTTCAATCCTGACTCCTCCTTTTGGTGTGGAATATGGCAGCAATAAAAAATACGGTGCTCACCCCTGCTCCCACACTGGCCTCTGTAAAGGCCACATCCACAGCGCCCATGATTGACCACAANAGACACATCATAAAGCTATAGGCACCAAATAGCACTGCAGTGGCAAGTAGGTCCTTAACTTCAATGGCTGCAATTGCNNTTATTACAACAAAACTGAGCACGATTATNTCTATATNCCAACCCATCTTTTCACTTTNTCCAAGGTTCTAACCCTGCCCTCATTGCTGCATCCACAATGCAGTGTGTGGCAGTGGGGCTGGAAAGGTAAACAAAGACTGCTATAAGCACGATCTTCAATCCTGTCAAAACATTAAGTAGATTTGGGATTTTTAATATGTAAAGGAATAGTCCGATTATGACCAATAAACTTCCCATGCTGTCCAACTTACCTGCAGGATGCATCCTTGTATAAAAATCAGGCAACCTGATTATCCCTATGCTACCACCGGTAAAGAACAACAACCCCCCCAGCACAAATAGGATGCAAACTAAGTCTAAAATCATAGCCTTCTCCTTTTATAAAAAAATCTTGATATGGCAACTACAGCTATGAAGTTTAATAGTGCATATGCAAGAGATATATCCACAAACATGTCTGGCTTTTGATATATGAACCCAATGAGAAGAAGCAACACAACGGTTTTGCTTCCTATTGCATTTACTCCCATTAATCTATCGAAAACCGTTGGTCCAAGTACCACTCTATACATGGGAAGCAGCATAACCAGGGAAAGGTATATGCCACAATATAAGAAAAAATCCCACATCATGCTTCTCCAAATGCCTTCTTTACTCGTTCTTCCATAACGCCTGTTAAGATGCCTTCTGCAGAGGCCATGTCTATGGCATGCACCCTAAAATCTCCGTAGATGGAGATGGAGACAGTGATGGTGCCCGGCGTAAGGGTTATGGAATTGGCCAAGGTGAGCTTTGCCAGGTCGCTTTTTAAGGAAGTCCTGAAGCGTATTATTTGCGGGTCTATGATCTCTTTTGCCCTGGGGTGAAAGGAGACCCAAAGTATATGTAGATTGGCAAGCCAGATCTGCCAAATGAGCCAGGGAAGGTACAAGAGGAACCTAAGCCAGGCCTTCACAAGCCCCTTGGCCTTAAGCTCGGGTATCAGATCCCCTGAAAAGAGGCATACTATAACACAGGAGATAAGACCCAGGGTGATATGGAAGCCATCCAACTTCCCCGAAAGGATCAGCCAGAGGGGGATCAGGAGGGCAAAGAGGATCAGCCTTCCACCCAAGGAGGACCTCTCTGGTTTTGGTATTTCCAAAACCTGATCCAGGGCCTCCACCATCTCAGGTGTAGACTGGTCGGTCGGACCAGCCATGTAAGCCTCCTGATTTATAATTTAAGGGGCCCCTAATGGCCCCTGTTTAGTTTTCAACCAATCAAATCTATGATCAGCTTTATCGTCTTATTTTCATCAACCCTTTGGGTGTTTACCACCAAATGGTAGTTCAAACAATTGTCGTGTTCGGAAGGGTCTGCAAAAAACGACAAAAACCTGGTTCTGATATTATCAGCCCTGTTTATGGCCTTTTCTGCCTCGGATTCTTTCAGATAATAATGGTCAACTAAGAATTTTATCCTGTATTCAAGGGGTGCCATCAATAGAACATGATAGGCATTGGGTTTGTCCCTGAGTATGAACTGCCCTGCCCGTCCTACTACGACACAGTTATCCCTTTCATAAAGCTCAAACATCACAGTCTTTACAGCATCAACATAGGTACTCTCATCCACATATTTGTAATCTTCAGAAACTAACCTGCTTATATAACTGCTTGATAGAATCTTTTTTTCCAAAAATTTTTGGAATTTCGAGGTCCCCCTGGTCTCTATTTCTTTTATACGATCCTCGGGTACCTGTATCTTTTTGGCTATTTCTCTGATCATGTCTTCATGAACATAGGTGTAGGACAGCTTTTCAGCCAGTTTTTCACCAACTGTCCTTCCACCAGCACCAAACCGCCTGGAGATGGTAATAACGGCCATGACATGCCTCCTCTAATTGAGCGGTAATATGTGACTACTTTCACAAACTTCCCATATTTTCGCTAAATTTCTATCAACAGAATTATGGATGTCAAGAAAATTTTTCACCCAAACTGGGATTATTAATAATCTTATGGACACATCTCACAAAGTTCCAAGTCTTGTGGGGAAAAGCTTGTTACAAATTTAACAAGAAAGGGGAAGGCAGTACCTTCCCCTTTTTTTCGTTAACTAATCTTTAAGATCAGAGAAGCGCCAGTGTCTCCTGCTGCGCATCCTGCCCAGAGCATATATCCCCCGCCCAAAAGCACCGTTTCCTCGATCCCTTCGATGATGAGTCGGGCTGCGGTTGGGCCCTGTGGGTGTCCGTATATGATGCTGCTTCCGTAGTTGTTGAACTTGTACGGGTCAATGGCCAGTTGCTTGGACATGTATATGTCGTTCACAATAAAGGGGTTATGGGTCTTGATCACCTTTATGTCTTTGGTATCAAGGCCTGCATTCTTGAGGGCCATTTTTGCTGCGGGCACAGGTGCCATGGCCATGAAGCCAGGCTTTTCCCTTGCAAAGCCATAGGAGATGACCTGTATGGTCACGTTGGGATCCTTGCTCAATTCCTTGGCCTTGTCCTTTGTGGTGACGATGATTCCAGCATTACCGTCGGCAGGGTGTGTCTGGGTTGCGAAGGTAAGGACCCCACCGGGGATGACCGGTTTCATCTTGGTGATCACATCCNTTATCACAGGGGTAATCCCTTCATCNTCTTCCACAAGCCTTGTTTCCTTTTTGGTAACCGTTGCCTCCACAGGGAACATGTATCTCTTTTGGAACTCCCTGTCGTTTTTCAAGGAATCCAGGTACTGCTCATATCTCCTCACAGTAAGGTCATCGCATTCTTCCCTGGTTATTCCTGTTTCCCTTGCCACATTTTCCGCAGTCTCTATCATCTTGTTACCCACTGCGGGATCGCAGTTGAAGTTGTCCATAAGCCAGTTCTCCGAGATCACTTCCCCCCCAGGTCCCAATGGATTGGGCCAGATGGTATGGGGACCGTTGGAGCACCTATCCACCAAGAGCACATACACATTCTGGAAGAGCCCAAGCTCCACCCCCATTGCGCCAAAGAATAAACAGGTGGTGGAAGTGGTGCAGGCCTGGCTCATGGCCACCGCAGGCAGTCTCGCACCCATCATATGGGCTGCCCATGGACTTGAATAGAACTGATGGTGTTGGCCGATTGTGTTTCCAAATATCATGTAGTCGAAGATAGTGGGTTCCCACCCTTGGGCACTTAGCCATCTCTTGGAGGTCTTTGCCCCCAGCTCAATGGCATTGTCCAATGCCAAGCTTCCCTGCCACCTGCAAAAGGGCGTTGAATAATAGCCCTTGTAAGGAATAAACGCATTTTTCAACATCTAAGCCTACCTCCTCATTTTTTATTAAGCATCAGACCACTTACCATATCTTTCCCTTAAAATCCTATGCAATATCTTGCCAGTTGGGGTTCTGGGCATTTCTTCATCGGGTATGAAGTCCACTGTCTTGGGTCTCTTGTACCCTGCAAGTTTTCCCTTACAGTGTTCCAGGATGTCCTTCTTTAGATCCTCTGTGGGCTCATAACCTTTATGCAAGACCACCACCGCCTTTATTGCCTCCCCCCATTTGGGGTCTGGTACACCAATTACCGCCACATCCTTTACAGCCTTATGGGTTGCCACCACTGCCTCCACCTCAGAGGGGTACACATTTTCTCCGCCTGTGATTATCATGTTGGCCTTTCTATCCACCAGGGTATAGTAGCCATCCTCGTCCCTTCGGGCCATGTCTCCCGCTGAGGACCAACCTTCAAAGAAGGCCTCTGAAGTCTTCTCAGGATTCTTCCAGTACTCCTTAAAGAGCATGGGTGTCCTGTAGTACAACTCTCCCACCTCTCCCACAGGCACCTCCCTCTTCTGTTCATCCAAGAGCCTTATCCTGTCAATACCGAATATCTCTCTCCCGATGCTCCCTAACTTTCTAAATTGATCCTCTGGCCTGAGCAGCGTCACAAGGCCTCCCTCTGTACTACCATAGGCCTCCCAAAGCTCTGCATTCTTAAAGTAATCCATGATGGCAAGCTTTAATTCCTTTCTGGCGGGTGCAGAGGAAATCAAGAGTTGCCTAATTGAGGACACATCAATGCTCTTTTTTATTTCATCTGGAAGGGCAAGGATCATTACGTAATGCGTTGGAACCAGAGAGGTGAATGTGATCTTATACTTTTCAATGGTTCTAAGAAGATCCTCAGGATCAAAGCTGATCATGTTATAGACGAACACAGGAGCTGTAACCAAGGTATAGCAGAAACTATAGAAGATGGAATTAACATGGCACATGGGCATCACCAACATAACCTTATCCGTTGGCCTCACACCCATGTTGATGTCGTTGAGATAATACTGGGCCATGTAGCTTTCATGAGTCCTCACAACACCCTTTGGCTTTCCTGTGGTGCCTGAAGTATACATAATGGTCCAAGGATCATCTGCATCCACAATATAATCTGGCTCATCGGGTGAAGAGGACTTTAACCATTCTTCGTAGTGGATATAGCCCTCAGGTGCCGGGCCATCACCCAGATACACATAGGCATCCTTAGGCACACAAAGTTTGTCCTTGATCTTGTTTATCTTTTCCACAAAGGGCTGCTCCACGATGAAGGCCTTGCACTCCGCATGATTTACTATGTATTCGATCTCCGGGCCTTCAAGCCTGAACATTACAGGGACGATAATTTGGCCTCCTTTGGCACAACCAGCATAAATATCCATCCATTCGCCACGATTGTAGCTTATGACCGCAAAGGTATCCTTGTAGTTGACCTTAAGTTGCCTAAGCCCGTTGGCCAGTCTGCATGCCCTCTCATTCCAATCCTTGAATGAATACTCTTTGAACTTGTCCTGCCAACCAAGCTTTTCAGGATAATTGATGGCATGCATCTTAAGAACAGTACCAATATGCATCCATTTACTCCTCATCTCCATACCTCCTTACCTTATTTTGATTGTTCTCTTCACTCTTTGTCTCCCTTATTCTGCTGCCCGTGGATCTCCATGGCAAATAGGGCTGCTCCAAAGGCCCCTGCCAGTTGTGGATGGGGAGGGACCAGGACCTCCTTTTGTGTGATCTCCCTCAGCATCTCCACCATGTAGGGGTTGTGTTCCACAACTCCACCTGTCATCACCACCTTTTCCGTGAGGCTATCCATCTCCAAGGCCCTTTTGATTACGGACAGAAACAGGCCCTTTACAATGTCTTCCACCTTCTTCCCTTGCCTTATCTTTTCCAAGACCTCTGTGGCGGTAAACACGGTGCAGTAACTTCCCAGCTCCACCATGTTGGTGGACCTCCTTGCCATCTGGTCCATCTCTTCCAGAGGTATGTTAAGCCTTAAAGACATCTCCTCCAAAAAGGCCCCTGTACCTGCTGCGCACTTGCGGTTCATCTTGAAGGATATCCTTCTTCCCTTTTCATCCAGTTTGATCACCTTATTGTCCTGGCCACCTATGTCTATTATGGTGATGGCCTCTGGGAAAAAGTGGAAGCAGGCCTTTGCATGGCAGGCTATTTCCGTCTTGGACTCACCTCTAAAATCCACATTTTTTCTCCCATAGCCTGTGCTCACACAGAAAAAATCCAATTCACCCAGGCCAGCCTTGGCTGCCTCAAAGGCCTCCTTGGAACTCCTCTCAAAATCCGTACCCGACCTCCTCACATCAAATCCCAAAAGGTTGGCCTCCTCATCCAGGATGGCCACCTTTGTCCTTGATGCACCCACATCCACTCCCACGAAATACACCTATGCCTCCTCCAATTGCTCCACAAAGGCCTCTATGTTCGTCTTGGCCTGTTCCTCTGAGAAACACCTCAGATCGTTTAGATCCCCGTTTATCACAAGGCACGGTATGTTGAACCTCTTGGAAAGCCTCTCAGGCATTCCGTACCTGTTGTTGGAGTTATTAGGGCATGTCTTGGCATCGTGGAATATGATCCCTTGAAATTTGAAAAACTCAAACATCCTATGGATATACTCTTCCTTGTATTCCTCGTCCCTCACTATGAAGAGTTCTGTATAGGCAAGGGCCATGCTCTCAAAGGGCCTTTGAGGGTTCAGTTGATCAAATATCCAGCTGTTGCAGTAGGTGGAGGCTACGATGCAGGTGTTGAGAGATGAAAACAACTCCGATAAGGACCTGAGTTTTCCCCATATGGGCATCCCTTCCCAATACACCCTGAACCTCTCATTGGGGACACCTGAGATACCTTGCTCTGCCCTTTCCTTTAGCTCCTTTAACAGGACCTCATAGTATTCATTTGCCTCCTTTGTACCCCTTGCCACCACAGCAGGACCCATGTGAATGGTTGCATCAAAAAAGGTCCAGGGAGATGGTTTATGGGCAGCTGTCTCAAGGCATGCCCTCCAAAGTTCCGATGTCCTCCTGGATAGGCCCACCACCTCCTTGAACCTATCCATGTCGAATCTTTCTCCTGAGACCTCTTCCAAGGGGGGGATCAGGGCCTTAAATTGTTCTGCCACATCCTTCAGATGGTATTCCTCTATCTTCCCCAGGGATCTGTGGGTGTACACACCGATTACAGGTACNTTGAATTCCCTTCCATAGAAGGAAAACCAATCCTTTACATCCCTACATTGGTTTGTGTTGAACACCAATACATCCGGTCTGGGCACAGATTGGATGTTGTATGACTTTTGAAGGGGAGTGCGTTTGGCAAGGTAAGAGCCTATGTCACTGGTAAGATATGAACAGATGTCAGGAGAATACCCCACCTGGTTGGCATAGGGTATCAGTTCTGTTGCCATTCGTGATGCCCCCAGCATGGCTCCATGGTTTTCGGGAAAATACACCAAAAACCCCATTCCCCTCAAAAGCTCTGCAGGGCCAACGCTTGTACACCAGGCTATCTTTTTTGAGCCTGTCTTAGATGCCTCGTCCAGTTCATAAAAATGGTCTGCCATAATCTTCTTTAAAAGCTTGGCAGACTCCAATGGCTTACTCTTTTGTTCCATTACAATGCCTCTCCAATGATCTCTGAGATGTCCATGATCTTGAGCTTTGCCCTTTTGTCCTTGGGTAGTGCCTTGTGCCCCTTTCTGAGATTGTCCTTACAGGCAGCGCACCCTGACACAATGATCTCCGCTCCCACCGAGACCGCATCCATTACCCTGTCCGAACCCATCTTCACCGCCAGTTCAGGGTTGTTTGCCATTACCCCTCCTCCACCGCCACAGCACTTGGCCTGGAGCCTGTTCCTTGGCATCTCAACCAATTTTAAGCCGGGGATGCTTGTAAGGATCTCCCTGGGAGGTTCAAATATCTGTAATGCCCTTCCAAGGTCGCAGGGATCGTGGTAGGTGACCCTGGCCTCAACGGGGGTGTTAAATTTGATTCTACCCTCTTTGATAAGCTTGTGTATGAAGGTGACGGTGTGGTGTATTTCGATTCCCAGGTCCACAAACTTTGGATATAGTTTTTTAAATGTCTTAAAGCAACCTGCACAGGGGGTTACCAAGGCCTTGGCTCCCGTTGCCTTTATGCTCTCCGCTATCCTCTTCACATGGCCTTCAAAGTCATCGCTTCCCATGAGATATAAGGGGAAACCACAGCAATTTTCCTTTATACCCAATACCGTGTAATCAACACCCGCAAGGTCCAAGGGTTTTATAAGGCTTGGGACCATCTTCATGTCCAAATAACTGGGGACACAACCCATAAACAAAAGCACCTCTGCCTTTTCCTTCAAGGTGCCTTTTTCTATCCTTTCCTTTAGTGAAGCAGGATAGATCTGGATCCTGTCTTTCTGCGGACTTGCGTATACATTACCGGTCTTGAGGATATTATCCCTAACTGCCAACACGGGTTCTGGAGTAAGACCTTCCTTGAACAAATACCTCCTTACCCCTTCCACGATTTCATCCACCTTGATCCTGGCAGGGCAAAAGTAGGTACAGGCCTGGCAGGTGGTACAGCTGTAGAAGGCCTCTGCCAATTCTCTGGAAGGCTCAACCTCGTTGTTCATAAAGTAGAAGGCAAGGGCATTCCTACCCCTTGCGTTTTTGGACTCCCTGTGTGTGGCAGCAAAGGTGGGACAGCCCAATCTACAAAAACCACAGTGGATACAGGCGAGCACCTCGTTGTCTATCTCTCTGCCAAAGGACCTTGCTGATTCAGGATCTTCCAAGAGGGGTTTAAAGGCAAAGTAGTCGTATATGTCTGCCTTCTGGTCCTCAAGCCCCATCTTCCCTGGATTTAGGATGTTCAAGGGATCCAAGAGGGCCTTGATCTTCCTCATCAATTCCAAGGAATTCCCCAACTGCAACCCAATGTGTGGTGCCCTTGTGAGTCCGCTGCCGTGCTCCGCACTTAAGGTGCCCTTCGCCTTTAGGGCAATGGAGACCAACTCTTCTGAGGCCTTTCTTATCCTCTCCCAGTCCTGTCTGTCCCTCACATCTGCCACAAAGGTGGTATGCACATTTCCATCTCCCACATGGCCGAAGGTGGCTATTAGGATGTTGTACTTCTCAGAAATAACCTGGGCCTGTCTGATGGTATTGGGGATCTCTGTGCTCGGCACACCCAGGTCCTCTGCTATGGGAATGAGGCGGTTCCCAGGCCTGATCCTGGAAAGGGTGGGCACAAGGCGACCCCTTGCCAGCATCATCTCCTCCCTCTTCTTGGGATCGTCTGACCATTCAAATTCAAGGCAGCCATGGGCCTTCATGATCTCACCTATCCGGTTCATGTCCTTTATGACCACATCCTTTGCACCATCTGCCTCCATAAGGAGCAATGCCTCTATCTTGGAAACATCCTTTTGGAGCACCTCTTCCACCACCTTTAAGGAAAACTTGTCCAGGATCTCACAGCCGGCCAGCTTGATCCCTGAGGTAATCACCTCTGTGACAGCTTCCCCTGCCTTGTTTAGATCCCCAAACACCGCTACGCTAAGGGCTCCGTATTCTGGTTTTGGTTCCAGCTTCACTACGATCTCTGTAATGATCCCCAATGTGCCTTCTGAAGAGGCAAATAGGTGGGTGAGGTCGTATCCCAAGGAGGATTTGGGGGCGATTGTGCCTGTTTGGATTATATCCCCATTTGCCAGTACCACCGTGAGGCCTTTGATGTAATCCCTTGTGGTCCCGTATTTTACCGCCCTGTGGCCCGATGCGTTTGTGCTCACCATCCCACCTATGGTGGCTATCACCTCACTACCCGGATTTGGGGGGAACATGAGGCCCTGTTTGGCAAGTACCGCATTTAGTTGGGCACAAATAACACCAGGCTCCACCTTGGCATAGAAGTTCTTGGGGTCTATCTCAATGATTTTGTTCATGAGGTGAAGGTCCAAAATGATCCCGCCCTTCACAGGAAGCACTGCACCTGTGACACTGGTCCCTGATCCCCTTGCCACCACAGGTATCCTTTCCCTTGTGGCCAGTTTCATTATCTCAGATACTTCATCGGTGGACTTGGCAAATACCACATAGTCTGGGATGCCTTTGTGTACAGACATGTCCCTGGAATATGCCATGCACTCAACCTTGTCACTGAAGACATTTTCAGTGCCCACAATACCTTGGAGTTCTTCAAGCACGCCCATTGGATCCTCCTTTGATAGCCTTTAAAAGGGTTTGAAAAACAAAAACACCTAACCTTTTTTGGAGGGGAAGGGGAGAAAAGACGCCTGTGTGCCTGAACTTATAGAAGGCCTACCCCCCAAAAGGGACTCTTAGAGTCCTAAAATTATAGTCGGCATCTTGCATTGTTCCACCTGAGGTTCCTTTTTAGCTATAAAATAACTACAGGATCTGATTAACCGTGTCAATAGGTGTTATTAAAACCACCTTTCCACCAATCCCTTTATCTCGACCCTATCCAGCCATCTGATGGCCTTGCTTATATTTGTAAGCCAGCTGAAGGAATACACATAGTTCACCATAAATCCCAGGGAATCCCTAAGGGCCCTCTCTGACCGATTCCCCAAAAAATTTATGTATTTCATATGGACACTGGCCCCGTTGCTTAGGTGAAAGTTGGCCACGGGGTTTAGGGGCTTGCCTTCTTCGGTCTTTTCCTCTGCCACGTAAAAATAGGCCAGTTTCCGCAGGGGTTCTTCCAAGCATGTTACATATTCCTGCTGATACCATGTGTCCGTCTCCANGATCTCCAAGAGCAATGTGGCTAAATCCTTTTGGGGTTTGCCTGCCAGCTCATAGAGCCTTTTTTGATGGGATCTACTGAAAAAGTCCTTTAGAATCTTGCTGTTTAGTTTGAACCCAACCTTTTCTCCAAGGAGTACAGGCCTTAGATACCTCTTGTAGAAACCAGGGAGTGGGCTTAAGGTGGCAAAGTTTTTTATCTCAGGTTCCTTTTTTCGGATGAAATCCACCACCTTGAATATCAAAACCTTACCCAGGCCAAGGCCTGCAAGCCCATTTTGTGTATTGTTGATGGAATAAAATATGGCAGTGTCGGGATTCTTGAAGGACTTTTTCTCAGGCCCCACTATATCATGGATGGATTTTATTATCCCCTCTGTGAGCGCCACTTCAATGAATACAATGGGTTCATAGGGCCAGATCTTGTGATACAGGGCAAAGCACCTCCTATCCCTACCCAATCTATCTCCCATCTCTTCTATTGAGGTCATGGGGTGAACCAGATCCCTGTTCTTGATGATCTCGATCTGCCTGTAGGGGCTGTCCAAGGTGATCTCTTCAAGGTACAGAAAGCCTTCCTGAAACCAGTTTTCAAAGATGAAGGAGATCTCCTTGTCCAAGGCATATAACTGTGGTTCAGCCTTTGAAGAAAGGGCCAGTATATCACCCCTTAGGTCCAGTAGGAATTTGAGTCCACCAGGCCAGCGTACCAAAGAGCGAAGTTTCCTGAATCTCGGGCTTAGTGTGATTTCCCTTAGCTTGGCTAAAACATGGGGCCATTGGGGATCATTGGGATCGCATTGTATGAGTTCATTCACAATGGGCATTATCTGTTCTTTGGATATGTCGTAGCTATGGAGGAGTGTATTAAAAAATTCCAGCTTTTCTTTTTCACTGAGGCTGTTGTATATCTTGGATATTTCTTGGATGCCGTCATCCGACTTTAAATCAACTCTTTCTACATTCTCAAAAAGCTTTAGTAGTTTTTCAAGTAGTTTAGTTTTTTCTTCTTCTTTTTTCATTGGCCTGTGCTCCTTTTAGTATTAGATTTACCACAAATACATTCAAAAGATTTCTGTAATTTTTCTCACCCAAGATAATGTTGTAATACCTCTCTAGAAGTGATCTACCAAACAAAAGAATTACAGAATGGTAAAGTCTTGGCCTTGAATAAAAGCCATATGCAATCTTGTGTGCATACCAAAGTTCTTGAAATAATTGGGATTCCAGTCTTTGATAGTACATGCTGTGCATTGTTTCCAAATCATTACCAAATTCCTGAAAGATGGTCCTAAAAATCTTTGCAGATCTTATGGCATAGTACATGCCTTCACCTGTGATGGGGTCTGTTATCCCTGCTGCATCTCCGATGAGAATGGCCTTTGGGGGAGGCCTTTTGGGAAAGGGTGTAAACCTAAAGGGTATGGGATGCAGGGCCTTTCTCTTGACGGTCCAATTGCTGAACCCCAATGCCTGGATGTAGGAACTTAGATTTTGCTCAAGGTTTAGGCACCTCTTACTAAGGGTCCCTGTCCCAACGGAGAGATGTCCTGCCTTGGGAAAGGCCCATGAATAACCTGATGCCTCAAATCCAAACTCAAACCTTGCAGCAGAACCGATCCTTTTGAGCTCTTTTGGGTTTTGGGGTTCCAATTCTGCCTCAAGGGCCCACATCCAAGGGGAGGCATTTTGTAAAGCCACCTTCCTTGTAACCTTGCTTAAGGCCCCATCCGCTCCCACAACAACACAGGCCTTAATGCCACCTTTGTCCGTTATTACTCTAAAATCTCCCCAAGTACCCCTTACATCCAAGAATCTGGTTTCCTCCCTTAGGGTTATCCCCAATTCTTTGGCCCTTTGCACCAAATAATGATCAAGCCTATCCCGCATCACCATGGAGACAATGGGAGAAGAAGACTCTTTCTTACATATGACCCTTGTCCTGAATTCCATAGAGGCTTCATGGCATTCCACTTCAACTACTTCTCTTATATCAACGGGTAATTCTTTGATGGCACGAGGGGTAAGCCCTCCTCCGCAGGGCTTGTAACGTGGGAGCTTGCACCTTTCCAAGAGACATACATCCACCCCCAGGGAACCTAGCTCATAGGCCAAGGTAGCCCCTCCCACGCCACCTCCCACTATCACTATGTCATGGGCCCAAGACACATCCAGTTCCCTTCAAGTGGATTTAAACGTTACTCTTATATGACATAAAAGCCTTCATTGGCAAGCAATCACAAAGGGCTTTATGTAGGTAATGAAAAAAGTTACTTTAAAAGGCAATTACTGCTTTTTGCCCCAGGGAGTTTGTGCGATATTAATAACATGTCCNAAAAAGGGGTGTCCAATGGAAGATAAAAACCAGAGGCCTGATAGAACCAANTTGAGTCAAGACTATTACAAGGTCTTGGTGGAGGAGAGTTTTGACGGGATCTTTATCCAAAAAGGCCNCAAGATCTGGTTGGCCAANGGCAGGCTACATGAGATGTTGGGTTATAAACCAAATGAACTCATAGGACTGGATCATTGGATGGTCTACACCCCTGAATACCAGTCCCTTACCAGGGAAAGGGCCAAGGCCAGGATGAGGGGAGAAGATGTAACTCCCAGGTACAGGGTGAAGCTCCAGAGAAAGGATGGTTCATGGCTTTGGGGGGAGATAAATNCAAAGGCAGTGATGGTGGAAGGTGAACCTGGGGTGCTTGTGTGGATAAGGGATATACACCAGCAGGTCCTGATGCAGGATGCATTGNAGCAAAGTGAACTAAGATTTAGGTCTGCCTTTGAACATGCAGGGATTGGCATTGCAATTGTAAGCCCAGATGGAAGGTTCATAGAAGCCAATGGGTTTTTGGCCTCCTTTTTGGGATACAAAAGGGAAGATCTGATTGGTATGCGGATAGAAGCTGTTACTCATAAAGAGGACTGGCAGCGGGATGTGGAAGTGCACAGGNGCTTGCTAAGCGGGCTTTACCAAAACATTGTGGTAGATAAGAGATATGTGAAACCTTCTGGTATGGTGGTGTGGGGTAGGGTCAGTAGTTCTCTTCTGAAGGATAAAAATGGAAATCCCCTTTATGTCATCAGCCACGTGCAAGATATAACAAAGGAAAAGGAAGCCATTGAAAAGTTAAGGGAAAAGGAGGCATTCATATCCGCTATCCTTGCTGTAATGCCTGACCCAATGGTTGTCTACGATACCAATATGAATGTACTTTACATAAACCCTGCTTTTACAAAGACATTTGGATGGGATAAGAGTGAGTTTCAAAATGATCCTGGCGTGTTTTTGCCAAGCTCTGATTTATATTTGACAGATTCGCAGGCTATCAAGTCAATTATATACCAAGGGCAACCTTATATTGAGACAAAAAGGGCTACAAAGCATGGAAAAGAAATTGATGTAGTCTTGACTGCTTCTTTACTGAAACAGGATCACCTAAAAGGCTATGTGGTTATCTACAGGGATATAACAGAATTTAACAAAATAAAACAGCGGGTTGAATCAATTCAGAGATTAGAATCCCTTGCGTACCTTGCAGGAGGGGTGGCCCATGACTTTAACAACCTCCTTACAGGCATATTGGGAAGGACGTCTATTTTGAAACTGAAAAAAGACCTTCCAGAAGAATACAAATCCCAGATCCTGGAGATGGAAAAATGCGCACTTGAGGCATCCAACCTCACTAAACAGCTTTTGATGTATGCAAGGGGTGAAAAACCGTCATTACAATCACTGGATTTAAACTCTTTGGCTCAAGATGTAATTCAGATGTTTGGAAGAACCAAAAAGGATTTGACCATCTTTAAGCTTCTGGAGGATGATCTGCCCTATGTTGTGGCAGATAAGAGCCAGTTGGAGCAGGTGATTCTAAACATCCTGGTAAATGCCTCGGATGCAATGCCAGCTGGAGGCAAGATATATGTTGAAACCTCCAAGGTGTTTTTGGATCAGAGGTATGTGGAACCTTATGGTGTAGAGCCCGGGCAGTATGTGCGTATTGCCATTACGGATACAGGTTCTGGGATTCCACCTGAGATTCAAAAGAGGATATTCGAACCCTTTTTCAGTACAAAGGAGCTTGGGAAGGGAACAGGCCTGGGTTTGGCCACTGTTTACAGGATTGTAAGATCCCACAGTGGGATTATAAATTGCTACAGTGAGGTGGGAAGAGGCACCACATTTACAATCTATCTCCCAACAGTTACCCAAGGGGTGCTTGAGTCAAAGGAAAAGTCCAAATATGAGGAGGAGCTTCCTCAAGGGAATGAGCGGATCCTTTTGGTAGACGATGAAGAGGTGGTATTAGAAGTGGGCAGGGATATGTTGGAATACTTGGGCTATGGTGTGGATGTGACGAATTCAGGGAGGAAAGGGTTAGAGGCTATCTCAGGCGGTGTGAAATATGACCTTGTGATCTTGGACATAGTTATGCCCGAGACAGGGGGGATGGAGGTGTTTAGGGAACTCAGGAGATTAAATCCCAACCAAAAGGTGCTCTTTGCCAGTGGGTACAGCTTAAACGGGGAAATGAATGAGATTTTGAATGAGAAACATGTGGGATTCATACAAAAACCATTTAATTTACATGAACTTGCAAGGGTGGTTAGAGAGATCTTGGATAAATGAGGGATTCAGATGGTTCCCGAAAAAGAGATTCAATATAGACTTCAAAAACTCCAAAGATACTTAAGCTCTAATGAGTGTGAATGTGTAATTGTAATTCAAAAGGCATCTTTGTATTATTTTTCTGGATGTGATCAGGATGCCCATCTTTTTGTTCCCTCTGAAGGGGATGCTCTGCTTTTGGTTAGGAAAAGTATTGAAAGGGCAGAAAAGGATTCCAAGATAAAGCACATTTTGGAAATAAAAAACTTCCGTGATATCAAAGCAAAGATAATGGATTTCTACGGAAGGATTCCAAACTCACTTGGTTTGGAACTGGATGTTGTCCCTGCAAGATATTATTTGGCATATCAGGCAGAGTTTGAAGGCTCAAGGATAGTTGACATTTCAAATGGGGTCAGGGAATGTAGGATGATAAAAACACCCTGGGAAATTGCCCGCATTGAAAAGGCTGCAAGTTTAGGTGATGATATGCTTGCCTATGTGGAAACTGCCTTAAAAGAGAAAGGGTGCTCAACAGAGACGGACTTGGCTGCCGAACTAGAGTATTTTTACAGGAAACGGGGACATGTGGGCCTTTTGAGGACAAGGGCATTTAATTCAGAGTGTTTTTACGGTCATGTACTCTCAGGCCCGGCAGGTGCAACTCCCAGCAATGCGCCCGGGCCAACTGCAGGCACAGGCATGGGGCCGTATTTTAGTCAAGGGGCAGGGTTAAATCCAATAAGGCCCAAGGAGCCCATAATAGTGGATTACACCTCCAACTATGAGGGATATGTATCGGATCAAGCAAGGACCTTCTCCTTGGGGGAACTTCCCAAGTTTCTAAGGGATGCCCATAGGTTGATGGTGGATGTGGCCCAGGTCTTTGTGGAAGAGGCAAGGCCTGGGAGGGTCTGCCATGAGGTATATGAAAAGTGCATACAAGTGGTGAAGGGAACCAGGTATGAAGAGGGTTTTATGGGATATCCCAAGCCAGTGCCCTTCCTGGCACATGGGGTGGGCCTTGAATTGGATGAATTGCCTGTGGTGGGCAAGGGGTTAAATACGGTCTTGGAAAAAGGGATGGTACTGGCCTTGGAGCCAAAGATAGTCTTCCCAGGCTTTGGTGTTGTGGGGATTGAGGATACCTTGGTGCTGGAAGATAGAGTTGCGAGGGTGCTAAATAGGTTTCCAAAGGATATATGCGTGGTATAGGAGGGATCCATGAGATTTCTCATAGTGGGACCTGGCGCAGTGGGGTGTCTTTTGTCTTGTCTCCTTTTTAGAGGTGGGCAAGAGGTGGAGCTATTGGATTACAGGCAAGATAGGGCAGAAAGGATTTCAAAGAGTGGGTTAAGGTTGGAAGGGGTCTCGGGAGAAGGGCATTATTATGTCCCTGTTAGCGCCGGGGCCATTCTAAGGGATCCTGACATTGTGATCTTGTGTGTAAAAGCTTACAAGACAAGGGAGGCTTGTGAGTTTCTAAAAGCACATTTGGAAACACAAAAGGTGGTGTTGACCCTCCAAAATGGCGTGGGAAATAGGGAGATAATGGAAGAGGTATTGAGCCAACATCTGATAACAGCCGGGGTCACATCAGAAGGAGCCACCTTGTTGGGAGAGGGTCATGTGAGGCATGCAGGGAAAGGAGAGACCATCATAGGAAGGGGGAGTTTGTCCCCTACCCAGGTTCAGGAGATAGTGGATGCCTTTGTTGCCTCGGGGTTGAATACCAGGTGGGCGGAGGATGTAACAGGGCTCATCTGGGGAAAGCTCTTGGTGAATGTGGGCATAAATGCCCTTACTGCCATAGCAAGGGTCAGAAACGGTGTGTTGGTTCAAAACGAAAATCTAAAGGCAGTGATGTCCCTGTTGGTGAAGGAGGCCTTGGAAGTGATAGGTGAAAAGGGGATAAAACTTCCCTTTGAGCACCCATTGGAGAAGGTCTTTGAAGTGGCCAAAAACACAGGCCAAAATATCTCCTCCATGCTTCAGGATGTATTAAAGGAAAAAAGAACAGAGATATCCTTTATGAACGGAGCCATTGTAAGTGAGGGGAAGAAATTGGGGGTGCCCACTCCCCTAAATGAGCTCATTACCCGTCTTGTGATGGGAATAGAGGAAACCCATGATAGGAGGGTTATACCATCTTAATTTTCCAAAGAACCATCTTGCATTCCCCCTTCAAGGGGTTTAAGTAGAAGCCATAAACCTGAAGGGTGGTTGGATTCTTAAATAAAAACAGGGAGAGAGTGATGCGCAAATTATTGCTGGTTGTGTTTTGTCTCTTAGTATGCAGCATGGCATACGGAGAGAATATGGTTTCGGATGTCTATCCCAACCTTGATTTGCCTGTTTTAAAGTGGGCAAGGCTTACAAAACTTGACGGGAAAAATATACTCAGATCCGATGATTTGACATACTCAGAGTCGGGCCTGATTGAGGAGATCAAGGCTAAGTACCCTGAAATGCTTAAAGAAGCAGAGAACAACCTCTTGTTTTTTCTTGAAGAAAGTCTTGGAAGAAGGCTTTTGATCGCTTCTGCAAAGAAAGAAGGTCACACCATGCAGAATGAAGAAGAGGCTATAATGCAATTTTTGCTCTCCAAGGTTAAAGATATCAAAGTGGAAGATGGGGAAGTAAAAAAGTTCTACGATGAAACCTTGGCCGGCATAGAGGGCATGAGCTTTGAGAAGGTAAGAGAACAGGCAAAGATGTATCTTCTGAACCTAAAGAAGAAACAGGCCATCCAAGAGTTTCTTGTCAACTTCGGAAAAGACAAGAACATCCAAGTGGATAAGGCTTGGTTTGAAAAGCATCTGAAAAAGCTCAACAACAATCCCGTTGATGAAGCCAGGTCTTCAGGGCGAATAACCTTTGTGCAGTTTGGCACAGATGGTTGTGAGCCATGTGAACTTATGAGACCTTTCATAAAAGAGCTGGGTGATAAATACAAGAACAAGAAAAATATAGTGTTTGTGGATGTGACAAAGAACAAGATCCTTGCCGTAAGATACGGTGTTGAAATGGTGCCGGTCCAGACCTTTTACGACAAATCAGGGAAAGAGGTGTTTAGGCATGTGGGCTTCTTTTCCAAAGAGCAAATAGAAAAGAAGCTCTCTGAGATAGAGCAAGGAGGTGTGAAGTCACAATGAAAGAGATAAAGATAAAGATCGGCGGTGTTGAACTTAAGGGAGAACTCTATGATACTCCCACGGCGGATTTGGTTTATAACTCACTTCCCTTATGGTCAAGATTCAATACATGGGGTGATGAGATCTATTTTCAGATCCCCGTTGAAACAGGTCTGGAGGAGGGGGCCAGTGAGGAAGTGAAGGTGGGTGAGATAGGTTACTGGCCTGAGGGTAATGCCTTTTGCATCTTTTTTGGAAAGACACCCATTAGCACAGATGAGAAAATCTTGGCAGCAAGTAAGGTAAACATAATAGGTAGATTGGTGGATGACCCGGCCAAGCTTAGGGAACTTAAGAAGGCAAAAGAGATTGGCATTGAGAAAGTATAAAGATAATCAACTCCTTTGGGCCGTGGACCCCCTTAACAAGGTTCAATTCTATGTCTGCTGTCTTACTTGGACCTGTTATAAAGGTGACACCCAATGATTCAGTCAACCACCCATCTATAAGCTCACTTGCAGTGCTCATATCTAACACGATCTGATCCTTTCCCACAATGGCAATGTGGACCGGTGGTAATAATGAAATCTCCCTTAAAAATGGCCTGTTGTTCCGGATCACAAGTGTTGAAGTCTCTGCAATAGAAAGGTCTATGGGAGAGATACCTACTTGAATGTGTTTGAGTCTTTCCAAAAATTCCTCAAATTTTATAGAATTATCGGCCTGGAGTACATCCCAACCCTTGGTTTTCAACTCAGGTATAATTTCATCTGCCAATGGAAATCCCTCTAAGGGGATGCAGACCGAGTTATGTGTAGCATATCTTTTGGTTAGGAAGTCCACAAGTGAATGTCTAAGATGCTGTGGATCTTTTGCCTCATAGACTTCAACACCTATTTGCTTTGCTTCTGTTATGAGCCTATCAACTACACGATCTGGTCTCAAGTATTATCCCTTCTGATAAGATTTATTGTGCGGGTTACCAAATTGTAAATGGGAGGTGATTTTGAATAATATTCAAATCCTTTTATTGCCAAGTATTCCAAGTCCTTTTTTGGCTTGATGTGATATTTATCGTAGCCCTCTTTGTACCTTCTTCTTAGCTCAAGGAGCATCCTTGGTATTTCTATGTGGAGAGGGCATATGTCTTTGCATGCCCCGCACAATGTCTCACCAAAGAAAAGGTCTTTATACCTTTCAATCCCGAACAGTAAAGGATTTAACACAGCTCCCACAGGCCCACTATATACCCCTCCATAGGCATGGCCTCCTATCTTTCCATAAACAGGGCATATGTTGAGGCATGCTCCGCACCTTATGCAAGAAAGGATCTCCTTGAAGTCCGGATCCTTGGCTATCTTACTTCGGCCGTTGTCCAGTATCAGGACATAGAATGCTCCGTCCTTGGATACCTTTTCCCCTGGTCCCACAATGCTTACATAGGTAGCCATCCTCTGGGCTGCAGCTGCCCTTGAAAGCAACCGAAGGAGCAAAAGGGCTTCTCTTAAAGACCATACGATCCTTTCCATTCCCATGATCACCACATGTACCTTTGGGATGGTGATGGAAAACCTTATGTTGCCCTCGTTGGAGACCAGCATCACCTGACCTTTTGAGGCGATGGCCAGATTGCAGCCGGTGATACCCATGTCTGCCTCAAAGAATTGCTCCCTCAAGGTCCTTCTGGCTATCATGGTTAGCTCTTCAGGGATGTGTGTGTATGGGGCCTTTAATTTTTCTTGAAATAACCTTCCAATCTGTTCCTTGGATTTATGTATTGCAGGCCCCAGGATGTGACTTGGTCTTTCTTCTGCCAGTTGTATGATGAACTCACCCAGATCTGTCTCCACAGGTGTTATGCCATGGGATTCCAAGAAGTGGTTTATTCCTATTTCCTCTCCCACCATACTCTTGCCCTTAACCACCTTCTTTACATTGTGTTTCTCTGCCACCTGTAGCAAAATCCTTTGGGCGGATTCACTATCCCTTGCAAAAAAGACCTCCCCTCCCTTTTCTCGAACCCTTTGTGTAAAGGTTGTGAGGTACTGATCCAAATTTTGGACGGCATGAATCCTAACTTCCTTTGCCTTTCTCCTGAGTTCCTCAATGTCCCTAAGCTCTGCGTATCTTTCTAAGGTGGCCTTTCCTATTCTCATCTGGATAGACTGAAGTCCCTTTTGAAACTGCGGGTCTTTAATGGCCTCCTTTGCCTTTTTTCTATAGTCAAACCCTTGTTCTTGCATCTACCTTCCTGCTTCCAAAAGGAGTTCTGCCATATGCATCACCCTTATCTTAGAGGCCCTTTCCTTAAGGCCTCTTTTTAGGTGGAGCAAACAACCCATGTCTATCCCAACTATTATCTGAGGGTCTTGTCTCTCCATGAGCTCAAGCTTTGAATCTCTCATGGCCTTACTTATTTCAGGATATTTCAAATGGAAAAGGCCACCAAATCCACAACACCTATCCCAACCCTCTGCCCTGAAACCATCTCCCACAGGCTCAATGCCTCTGATCTTGGATAGAAGTTCAATGGGCTGCTGGTGGATTTGTAGCAATCTCAGGGCCTGGCAGGAGGGATGGAATAATACCCTTCCTTCCATGCGCAGACTAAGAGGAAATTCCATCCTTGTGCTCAAGAATTCTGTGAGCTCAAAGGTCCTCTTGGCAAGGGTATGGACCTTTTCTTCCCACAAGGGTTCTGCCTTAAAAAGGCTCTTGTAATGATGCCTCACCATGGCAGCACAAGACCCCGATGGTATCACTATGGGGTATTCTTGATCCCAAAAGGTGGAGATAAATCTCTTTGCCATTTCCTTTGCAACGGCAAAGTAACCTGCATTGAATGCCACCAAACCACAACATGGCTGTGTCTTTGGCCTAAGGACTTCCACATGGAGTCTTTCAAGGAGGGTCCTTGTGGCCTTAATAAGGGGATTGTAGAGATGTGCTGCCAAACATGTATCCAACAAGAATACGGGCTTTTTGGACATATCTTAAAAGAGGGGTCCTTGGGCCTGTTCGGGTATTGCCTGAGGCCTGACCCTCTTTCTCATCATCTTAAACTGTTCCTTCCTCAGGCCATATCTCCTCATGAGCTTTCTAAACTGCCTTGTGGTTACACCTGCTGCAAAGGCAGACTTGTCAATCCTACCGCCGTTTAGCTTCAGGAGGTCTTCTATGTATCTCTTCTCAGCCTCTTCCACTGCCTGCCTCCTCACCTCCTTTAGCGTACTTGAGCCGATTATGTAAAGTGGCTTTGTTTCATGCCCGGCCATGATCTCCCTTGGGAAGCTCTGGGGTGATAAGGTATCTCCCTTTTCGAGGATATATGCCCGTTCCATAACATTTTCCAGTTCCCTGATGTTTCCCGGCCAATCATACCGTTCCAGTGCCTCAAGCACCCGAGGATCCACACCCTTTATGTTTTTCATGTGGTAGCTGTTCAATTGCTTCAAAAACAGCTCCACCAACAAGGGTATGTCCTCTTTCCTTTCCCTTAGGGGCGGGACATAAATGGGAAAGACATTTAACCTGTAGTATAGGTCTCTTCTAAAGACACCGTTGTCCACAAGGGTCTTTAGGTCCACATTTGTGGCAGCTATCACCCTCACATCCACAGACACATTGGTCTCTCCACCCACCCTTTGGAATACCTCATCCTGCAACACCTGCAGGAGCTTTATCTGCACCGAGGGGGTGATGGTACCTATCTCGTCCAAGAAGATGGTGCCGCCATTTGCTATCTCAAACTTGCCCAGCTTTTTCTTGATGGCTCCTGTGAATGCACCCTTTTCATGGCCAAATAGTTCACTTTCCACAAGGGATTCTGGGATGGCTCCACAGTGCACACTGATAAAGGGCTTATTGGCCCTACCACTGTGTTGGTGGATGATCTTTGCCAAAAGGGTCTTTCCTGTGCCTGTCTCCCCTGTAAGCAATACCGTAGCCCTTGTGGGCGCCACTGCCTTTATCTGTTCATACACAGCCATCATGATGGAGCTTTTGGTCCTCAAGGCCTCTTGGAAGTCCCTCTGCCAAAAGCTATCCCTTAGGTATTCCAACTCACCTTGGGCCTGGATTGTCTTGTAGAGTTTCTCCAAGGTGTACTTTACTTCCACAGGTTTCACTGGGTAGGTGAGATAGGTGGCTGCCCCTGCCTTTACTGCCTCTATGGCAGACCTCTTTTTGTCAGGAGAGGTGATGATCACCATCAGGTGGGAAGGATGCTCTTCCTTTATCTTCTTAATGAGTCCTTCTGTCTCCAATTTGTTGGAGCTGGACCCGTCTGTTCCCACTAGTTCCAGGTCAAAAAACACTAGGTCGTGTTTTCTTTCCTTCAGGACGGACATCAAAGAGGGCAGGTCGTCCACAGAATCCATCTCGAACTCGCCATTTAGGGCAGTCTTGAGCCCTTCCAATATGAGGTTGTTTTTGGTTACCGCCAGCACATGCCTTAAACCATAGACCATTTTACACCTCCACTGACCTTCTTCTAATTCAAACAGTGGCCTCTTGCAAGAAAAATAGGTATTCATTGTTCCCAAATTTTCAAGTTGAGGTTGGCACACAAGACCTTTACAGAGGGGTGGTTCTGTCTTAATTACATCTAAAATACGTAGGGGGGTTCTATGGAGCAAGGATTACTGGAAGAAGGAATGCACTACGAAGGTTATTGCATCAGGCCACCTTCTGAGGCCTTTAGTATATTGCTACAGGTAACCTTGGGTTGTAGCCACAACAAATGCACCTTTTGCGGAAGCTATAAGGACAAGATATTTCGGATAAAGGATGAGGAGGTTATCCTAAGTGACATTAAATTTGCCTCAAAATACATGAAGAATCAAAACAAGGTCTTCCTCATGGATGGAGATGCCCTCATAATCCCTCAGGAGAGGTTATGCTGGATCTTAGACCAGATAAACAGCAACATCCCTTGGACCAGGAGGGTTGGATTGTATGCCAATGCCAAGTCCATCAGGAGAAAAAGTCCTGATGAACTTTTAAGGCTAAGGGAGAAAAAGCTGGGCATTGTTTATCTGGGTGTGGAGACAGGCGATGACCAGATCCTAAAGGAGATAAGAAAGGGAACCACAAGCAAGGAACTGATAGAACTGGGTAGGAGGGTGAAAGAGGCAGGGATAAAGCTTTCTGTCACAGTACTTTTGGGAATAGGAGGAAGGGAGAGATCCCTAAAACATGCAAGGGCCACGGGAGAACTTTTGAGCCAGATGGATCCAGATTATGTGGGAGCCCTTACCTTGATGTTGATCCCAGGCACTTCTTTGTATGATGACTACAGAAAAGGAATATTTCAGATGCCCACCCAGAGGGAGTTGTTGATGGAACTAAGGGAGATGATAGCCCACACCCATCTGAGCAGGGGCCTGTTCTTTTCAAACCATGCATCCAACTATCTGCCCATAAAGGCCAGGTTGCCTGAGGGGAAGGAAGAGGCCCTCAGGCTTATAGATGCTGCCCTGGCCGGGAAAGTATCCCTTAGGCCTGAATGGATGAGGGCCCTTTAGGTTTCCTTAAGGTGTGCCCTTAACCTTTCGTAGATGTCCTTGGGGATGTCCATGGCCTTGAACTGCTTTGGCCCTCTGGTATTGAGGCAGATCCTTCTTTCAAGCCCTTCCACCATGATCTGGCCTTCTTGGTTGTATATGTCATGCCTCAGTGCCAATGCCTTGCTCTTGAGCTCGCAAAGATAGGTGTGGATGGTGAGCTCATCAAAATACCTGCCGGGTCTGTGATACTTGGCATGGGTCTCGATGAGGCCGAATAGTATATTTCTTTCCTCCCACAACCTCCACATGTTGAGCCCTATGGCATCAAAGAAGGCATGGCCACATGCATCCATCCATTCATAATACCTTGGGTAAAAGGTAATTCCCAAGGCATCCAAGTCACCCCAGTTTATAAGCCTTTTATTTACAAGCACCTTTTCTTTAATCAAATATGGCCTCCACGAATTCTTCAGGATCAAAGGGCCTTAGATCCTCCAATTTTTCCCCCACCCCTATCCACAAGATGGGTATTTGTAATTCCTTGGCAATGGCCAGCACTACACCTCCCTTTGCTGTACCGTCTAACTTTGTGAGTATGATCCCGGTGACTCCCATTGCCTCCTTAAAGCTCTTTGCCTGGGAGATGGCGTTTTGTCCTGTGGTTGCATCCAAGACCAACCACACCTCATGGGGTGCACCTTCCAGCCTCTTGCTTGCAACCCTTTGAATCTTCATAAGTTCATCCATGAGGTTGTGTTTTGTATGCAACCTGCCGGCAGTGTCAATGAGCACCACATCAAAACCCCTATTAACTGCCGCCTCCAATCCGTCGTAAACCACTGCAGAGGGATCTGCACCGGGCTTTTGTTTTATCACGGGAATCCCCACCCTCTCTCCCCATATCTCCAACTGTTCAATAGCAGCTGCCCTGAAGGTATCAGCAGCCACAAACAGAGGATTTAACCCCTCTGACTTAAGGTGGTGCCCAAGCTTGCCGATGGTGGTGGTCTTTCCCACGCCGTTTACACCTATTATTATTATCACAAAGGGCCTCTTTGAGTCTAACTCAAGGGGCTGCCTTTCTATGGTGAGGATGTTCTTCATCAAGTCCTTAAGGGCCTCTTTTAATTTGGAGGAGTCATTCAACTCCTTGCGCTTAACCCTTTCCTTCACATCTTGTATCAATTCCATAGTGGTGGAAACACCCAGGTCAGCGGTGAAGAGGACCTCTTCCAATTCATCCAAGAGCTCAGGCGTGATCTCCTTCTTGCCCATCACAATTCGGTCCAAGTTTTGGGATATGGCCTCCCTGGTCCTTGAAAGCCCTTGCTTGAGCCTTTCAAAAAATCCCTTCCTATCTTCCTCCTTGGGAACTGATTTCTGCTGTTTTTTACCAAACCAACCAAACATTATATGCCTCCTGTGTGTACACCTGATGGATCTACCCAATTTTTATGAGACTTGGCATCATAACTCAAGGCCTAAATGGGTGGCCAGAGGATAAAGGCAATTGGAGGGCTCAGAGGATCTTAGGGAGTGAAAAAAGAAATGGGATACCCTGGGAGGCAAAACTTGTAGCTTTGAGGATCCATAAGGCAGGAAAATAACTTGACTTCTAAGGCCTATAATGGCTAAAAACAAAACCAAAATTTTGGAATGTGTGCCATGGAAGACAAGATCTCAGGCAAGGTTTTTTTGACCGGAGAAAATTTTGACACATTTGTGTGCCCTTCTTGTAAGATAGTAAAAAGACTGGATAGATCCAAACTCCTGAAAGCTGGGGCCAACCCTGTAATCAAATGCACATGTGGGAAAAGATACATAGTAGAATTTAGAAGAGGCTACAGGAAACAGGTTGAATTACCTTGTACCTATCATGGCTTAAACAGACCCATCAGCGGGTTTGGAATCATAAAAGACATATCTTTTTATGGGATAGGTTTTTTGTCCCTTACCGAGATCCAATTTACATTGGAAGATCTTTTGAGGATATCTTTCCAGCTTGATACTAAGACTATAACTAAGATAGAGGCGGATGTGCAAGTTAGAAGAATTTATCAAAATAAAGTAGGTACGGATGTAAAGAGTTGGAATAATCATGAAAAGGAGATCTGGTTTTACCTTTTACCAACCTAATAGATATGTTGGATAAATCCGGAAGAAAAATCTCGATCAGTGATACGCCACACGGGCGTTTGCCTCTTGATTACTTAAAAGAGAGGATTCTCCTCAGTAAGCTCCTCTATTTTATGCTTCCCTAAATACTTCAGTTTAGCTTTATCATTACTGTGTATCATTCTGAAATATGGTATGTGAAAGCTCAATTAATTTAGGCTTGAATTGTTCCTTTGAACTACTCTTGAAGACCATTACCAAGCTCTAATATTTTATGAAATAGAGCGCATTGCTAATGATTGAACAGTTTATCGGGTTTGTGGGGTTCAAAACAGGCAAGACCAGCGAGAGGGGCGAGAAAGGCGGGAAAAGCAAGATAAGTTCAATGTTCAACGTTCAATGTTCAAACTTGAGGGTTTCACAAGGCCTGCCATGGAAGCGAACAGGATGGTGACATTTAGTCCGAGGCTAAACGGCAGTTTTTAGGTGTTGAGCACCTCTAAGTGTAGAAGGACTGAGTATTTCCTTGACTTCTCATAGGAACTTATCTTAACCTTAAAGGCATGGAAGCAATACCACAAAACATACACCATCAAGAGATAGACCAAATAGTAGGCCGTATGATAGAAATTCGGCTTGCGCCTACCCTTGAGCAATTCGTCCGTAAAGAGGATTTAAAAGCTAAAGAAGTCTCCTTGGTGGAGAGGATTATAAGGCTTGAGGAGGAGCTCAGGGCCTTAAGGGAAATAGAGAGGGCTCACTTTGAGGCCATTGAGAAGCGCTTTGAAGCCATGGATAAACGCTTCGAGGCCATGCAAAGGGAGACGAATGCGAGATTTGAAGCCATGGACAAGCGCTTTGAAGCCCTCCAAAGGGAGATGAATGCAAGGTTCGAGGCCATGAACAAAAGATTTTCCCTATTACAATGGTTTATCGGTATCGGCTTTAGTGTACTCGCCTTACTCCTCACAGTCTTCAGATTCTCTTAGGTGACCATCCACTTACAAGATGTTGCCTTCTGAACGGTTTCAACAAGGTGACGCATCTTTCGGCAGCTTAAGGAAAGTGGGGGTAGAATGCCACAAAAATGCTTGACTATATGGGGCCTATGGCCTATAAGGGAGTCTAAGCGGGCATAGCTCAGCTGGTAGAGTACAAGCTTCCCAAGCTTGGTGTCGCGGGTTCGAATCCCGTTGCCCGCTCCAAGTGAGCAGAGAAATCTGCGGGCTTTGGCCCGCTTTTTTATTGATGAGGGTCAAGATGCGTTCTGCCGAATTCATAGTCCAGAGATCATGGGAGCTCCTTTCTCCCATCATAGAGGCCAATGGATTTGAGCTGGTGGAAGTGGAGTTTGTGATGGAAAGGGGCCATTGGATCCTAAGGTTGTATGTGGACAGAGAAGGAGGAGTGAACCTGGATGACTGCGTTCAACTAAGTGAGGAAATAGGCCATATCCTGGATGTGGAAGATTATGTGGATAGAAGCTACAACCTTGAGGTATCCTCTCCAGGTCTAAACAGACCCCTTAGGAAGGAAAAAGATTTTCAAGCACATGTGGGAAAGAGGGTTAAAATAGTTATGAAGGAACCTGTGGAAGGCAGGAGGAACTTTAAAGGGATCTTAAAGGGTATATCTGACGGGCAAATAAGCTTGGAGGCGGATGGAGAGGTGTTTACATTGGCACTTTCAGGTGTTAAAAAGGCAAATGTGATATTCGATTTTGGAAAGGACAACATGAGGTTAAAATGAATACTGGGGAGCTCAAAAGAATATTAGACCAGGTGGCCAGGGAAAGGGGTATGGACCCACAGATACTCATCAAGACCCTGGAAGATGCAGTAAAAACAGCTGCCAAGAAAACCTTTGGTCCAAATTTTGAGATGGAAGTGAGATTCAATCACGACTTGGGGGAAATAGAGGTATTTGAGTTCAAGGAAGTGGTGGAAGAGGTGAAGGATCCCAACTTACAGATCTCATATGAAGAGGCCAAAAAGATAGATCCCGAGTGTGAATTGGGTGACAGTTTAGGGATCAAGATGAGCATGGAAAGATTTGGCAGGATCGCTGCCCAGAGTGCTAAACAAGTAATTATCCAGAGACTCAGGGAGGCAGAAAGGAGTCAGGTATATTCTGACTTTAAAGATAGAAAAGGGCAAATAGTTAACGGAATAGTGCAGAGGATCGACAGGGGATCCATAATCGTATATCTGGGAAGAACAGAGGCAGAGCTCCCTGTATCCGAACAAATTCCCAATGATACCTACAAGCAAGGAGATAGGATTAGGGCATACATATTGGATGTGAAGCAATACAGCAAAGGGCCTCAAATAATACTCTCAAGGAGCCACCCCAATTTTCTCGCTGCCCTATTTGAGGCAGAGGTACCTGAGATAGCCGAAGGGATTGTTAGGATTGTGCAGGTGGTGAGGGAACCGGGTAGCAGGGCTAAGATTGCTGTGACCACCAAAGATCCGGATGTGGATCCTGTAGGTGCCTGTGTTGGGCTTAGGGGAACAAGGGTGCAGGCGGTGGTGCAAGAGCTGAGGGGTGAAAAGATAGACATAGTGGTATGGGATAAGGATCCTGCCAGGTTTGTTTGCAATGCCCTGGCACCTGCTGACATAGTGCGTGTGGTGGTGGACGAGAATCATAAGTCAATGGAGGTGGTGGTACCCGATGATCAGCTGTCCCTTGCCATAGGGAAAAAAGGTCAGAATGTGAGGCTTGCAGCAAGGCTTACCGGCTGGAATCTGGATGTGATAGACGAAAGTACGTATAATAAAAAATTGAGGGAAGGTTATATATCCCTGATATCCCTTGAAGGGGTAAACGAAAAACTTGCCGCGGAGCTTACCCAGTATGGTTTTAGGTCTGCAAGGGAGGTAAGTCTGGCCCTTCCCTCTGAGCTTGCAGCCATACCTGGAATAGATGAAGAGATGGCCAAAGCACTTATAGCCAGGGCAAGGGAATATGTGATAAGGGAAGAAAGCAAGGAATTGGGTGAGATAGATAAGAGATGAAAAAGGGGCATGTTCCCACAAGGACTTGTGTGAGTTGCGGGGATAAAAAGCCAAAGGGAGAGCTCCTAAGGCTTGTTTTGGATGGCAGTGGTACGCTAATCTGGGACAAGGATATGAGAATGCCTGGAAGGGGTGCCTATGTATGCAAGGCAGGGGACTGTCTTGGTTTACTTGAAAAGAGAAGAAAGGTCCTTTCAAAGGTCCTGAAGAGGGAGATAAGATCTTTCATGCCCGTGGGAGATAAAGAGGCTTAGGGGGATAAATGTCTAATATGAGACTTTATGAGTTTGCAAGGCAACTCAGTATGGATAGCGATGCCCTTTTAAAGAGACTGAGGGCCGGAGGTTTAGACCTTCCCAATACAATGGTTATCCTTGATGAGGCTACGATAAAGAAGGCAAGGGAGATTATCTCTTCTTCAGGTGTGGGTAAGAGTCTGCATGTGGAAGAAACCAGGGTGAATCCTGGGGTGATAAGGCGTAGAAAGGTGAAATCAGAGGAAACACAAATACCACATTCTGCCCCAGAACAGATGCCAAAAGAGGAAGAAGAAAGAGTTGTGGAGATGGCAAAGCATAGGCAGGAGACAGCAGCACACCCAATGGAAACAGAGATTGTGTCAGAAGTGGTGGTGGAGATGAAAGAGCCTGAGACCAGTCCAGAACCCCCTTTTGTGGAGGAAGAAAAATCTGAACCAACACCCTTAGAAGAGGAGCCTGAGAACAAAGAAACAAGGCTTGAAAAGAAGAAACCCAAGCACAAACATTTTAAGCACAAGAAAAAGCCCAAGAAAAAATTCGAAGAGCCTGCAAAGATCATAAAGAGGCCCGAGGAGATTGTTCAACCTGAGGTTGGTCAACCTGTGGTTGTGCAACCTGAGGTCGTCCAACCAGAGGGTGTTCAACCAGAGGTTGGTCAACCTGTGGCTAAGCCACCTGAACCTGGAGCACCCAAGGCTGTTGCCCCAGCAATCCAAGAAGAGCCAATGGAAGAAGGGGTAGAGGAGCTTGCCCCGGGCGAGGAAATGGAGGATTCCGGTGCGGACACAAGCCTTGAAGAGAAGTTACCCGAGGGCATTGAAGAGATCTTTCCCGTTGAGGGCATACCCATAGGTGAACCCCTTAGGCCACAAAAGAAGAAAAAGGAGAAGAAGCGGGAGGCCTTTGAGGAAAGGGAGTCCATAAAGACTTTGAAGAAGATAAAGAAGATGGAGATATACGAGCGGGAAGAACTCTATGAAGGCAAGTTAAGGGCCAAAAAAGAAAAGAAAAAAGAGAAGAAACCCGCACCCGCAGTTCCCTTGAGGGTTGTTAAACCCCAAGAGGAGGTAAAACCAGAACCCAAGCCCACCAAAAAGAAGGTAAAGATGGAGCAATCCATCATACTTGGGGACCTGGCCAAGGCCATGGGGGTCAAGGCCTCTGAACTCATCAAAAAGCTCTTGGAACTGGGCACCCTTGCCACCATAAATCAGGCCCTTGACTATGAAACAGCAGCTCTTTTGGCGGATGAGTACGGATGTGAGATAGAACAGGTTGTTTTCAAAGAAGAGGACCTGCTCCAGGAAGTGCCTGACAAAGAAGAGGATTTAAGGCCCAGACCTCCTGTGGTTACTGTGATGGGACATGTGGATCACGGCAAGACCACCCTTTTGGATTATATCAGAAAGTCAAAGGTGGCAGAGGCAGAGTCCGGGGGTATCACGCAACATATAGGTGCCTATTATGTTAAGACCGATGGAGGGGGCGTTGTTTTCCTGGACACACCAGGCCACGAGGCCTTTACCGCCATGAGGGCAAGGGGTGCAAAGGTCACAGATATTATTGTGCTTGTGGTGGCAGCTGATGACGGGGTTATGCCCCAGACAAAAGAGGCCATAAATCATGCGAAGGCGGCAAATATCCCCATAGTGGTGGCCATAAATAAGATAGATAAGCCCAACGCCAACCCCGAAAGGGTAAAGAGACAATTGGCAGACCTGGGGCTCATCCCTGAGGAATGGGGAGGGGATGTGATATTCGGAAATATCTCTGCCAAGACAGGAATGGGTGTGGATGAGCTTTTGGGCCTGATATTGCTCCAGGCCGAAGTGATGGAACTGAAAGCAAACCCAAACAAAAGGGCAAAGGGTTTTATAATAGAGGCCAGGTTGGACAAGACCCGTGGGCCTGTGGCCACTGTGTTGGTTAAGGAAGGGACCTTAAATGTGGGTGATTATGTGGTAACCGGAGGGATCTACGGAAAAGTAAGGGCCATGTTTGACCACAAGGGCAGTAGGATGAAGAGTGCAGGCCCAAGCATACCTGTTGAGATCTATGGTTTGCAGGAAGTGCCCAATGCCGGGGACGAGATCGTGGTGGTGCCTGATGAAAGGACTGCCAAGACCATAGTGGAGCATAGAAGGCTGAAAGAGAAACAAAGGGATCTTTCGCCCTCAAAACCCGTGAGTATGGAGGATTTCTTTGAGAGGATAAAGGAGGGTCAGGCAAAGGAACTAAATGTGGTATTAAAGACCGATGTGCAAGGTTCCTTGGAAGCAATCTCAGATGCCCTGGGCAAGGTCACCAAGGGAGATATCAAGGTACAGATCATACACGCTGCAACGGGTGCGATTACCGAATCCGATGTGATGCTGGCATCCGCTTCCAATGCCCTTATATTGGGTTTCAATGTGAGGGCAAACCCCAGGGTTAAGGAAGTGGCAGAAAAAGAAAAGGTGCAGATCAGATACTACGATGTGATATACAACCTCCTGGAGGATGTGGAAAAGGCCCTCTCGGGTATGTTGGAACCGGTCTATGAGGAGAAGACCTTGGGAGAGGCAGAGGTCCTTCAGACCTTTAAGATACCCAAGATTGGGGTGGTAGCAGGTTGCATCGTGAGGAACGGCATTGTGAGGAGAAATGCCAAAGTAAGGGTCATCAGGGATGGGGTTGTGGTGCACGAAGGTGGGATTGCATCTTTGAAGAGATTCAAGGAGGATGCCAAAGAAGTGCAGGAAGGCATGGAGTGTGGTATCGGTCTGGAGAGGTTTCAGGACCTGAAACCCGGAGATATAATAGAGGTGTTCGCCCTGGAAGAGGTAAGCCAATAAATGGTGGTGGGTACCTTAAAAGTTTCCTTTCACCTTTCAGAGAACCATTCTCTTAAAGAGAAGAGAAGGATTGCAAAGAGTCTCTCTTCCAAAATTAGGTCCAAATTCAATGTTTCAGTGGCAGAGATCGGGGCAAACGATAAATGGCAGGTACTTGAATTAGGAATAGTAACCGTTGGAAACGATAAACAGTTTGTGGATACAAGCATAAGTAGTGTTCTGAACTATATTGATTCCATGTATATTGCACCTATACTTTCCACCGACGTTGAGATTTTAAATATTTGAAGGCTAAACTTGAAACCAAAAAGATCTGTAAGATTAGCGGAAGAGATTCTAAAAGAGTTGGCTTTGATATTGATGGAAAAGATCGGGGACCCCCGCCTTCGCAGTGTGACCTTTACACAAGTAGTAATGACAGATGATTTGAAGACGGCAAAGGTATATTACAGTGTGCTGGGAGAGGTGGAGAAGAAAAAAGAAGCGCAAGTAGGGTTGGCTGCTGCAAAAGGATTCATTAAAAGGGAAATAGCAATGAGGATGTCATTACGTTATGTACCCGAATTGCTCTTTTTTTATGACGAAAGCATAGAAGTGGGTAGCAAGATTGAGAGAATATTGCAGAAGATTGATGACGGAAGAAAACAAGAAAGTTGATGAAATAGTTGAGATCCTTAAGAACCAAAATATGTTTTTTATTCTTTCACATGTCGATCCAGACGGGGACGCCATAGGATCTCTCTTGGCTCTTTCATTGGGACTTTTGAGAATTGGGAAACATGTTTGGCCTTTCATCCACAAACCATTGCGTCTGCCCTATGTGGGATTGGATGCAGATAAGATCCTCAGGTTAGAGCTCCCAAAGGTCTTGGATGAGTATGTGTGTGTTGCATTGGATTGTACAAGTGAGAACAGACTTGGAGAGGTAAGTAAGCACCTCCATTCTTTTAAGAAGGTTATCAATATAGACCACCACAAGACAAACACCCTCTTTGGCCATGTGAATTGGGTTGACCCAGAGGCCTCCTGTGTGGGAGAGATGCTCTTTTGGATCTTGAAGGGTTTAGGGATCCCTTTTGACAAGGATATGTGGGGAAATATATACTATGCAATCCAGACTGATACAGGAGGATTCAGGTTTGACAACACCTCCAAAAGGGCCTTGGCCATAGCCCATTGTTTAGTGGAGGAGGGGGTGGTACCTTGGGAGGTGTTCTCCAAGACTTCCAATGCCAGGAAGGTAGAGGCTTTCAAACTACTGTGCGAGGGTATAAAGCAACTGGAGTTTTATAACGGTGGCTCTGTATGCCTGGTAGTATTTTTCAAGGAAGACTTTGAAGGATGCCATGCAGAGTTGGAAGACTCAGAGGACATGATAGAGTTGTTTAGAGAGCTTCACGGTGTTCAGGTGATGGTACTTGCAAGGGAAATACGTGCCGGGAGGTTCAAGTTTAGCTTAAGGTCAAAGGCAGGCCTGGACGTCTCCCAAATAGCCTTGAGATATGGTGGAGGTGGACACAGATCCGCAGCTGGATTTGAATTGGCAGGAGATTGGGAAGAGATCAAAACAGAGGTGATCCAAGGCCTACTGGCCCAAATGGGGGATGGTGTCCACTAAAGATGGATGGTGTTATCTTGGTGAACAAGAATGAGGATTGCACCTCATTTGCCATTGTAAAAAGGGTAAAAAGGATATTGAGGGTAAAAAAGGTGGGGCATGGTGGGACCCTGGATCCCTTTGCAAAGGGCCTTTTGATAATACTTTTGGGAAAGGCCACCGGATTGTTTGAAAGACTCAAAGTTCTTCCCAAGGAATACGAGGGTGTAGTAATGCTGGGGGTTGAGACTGATACCTTTGACAGGGATGGCAGGATAGTATCCCAGAAGAATGGTATAAGACCTTCCTTGGCAGAAGTGATAGATGCCTTAAAGGGGTTTGAGGGAAGGATTGTGCAGACACCCCCTAAGTTTTCGGCAGTAAAGATCTCTGGTAAGAGGGCCTATGACTTGGCCAGAAAAGGGAAAGAATTCGAAGTAAAACCCAGGGAGGTGGATGTCTTTAGTGTGGTGATGGAAGCCTATACCTTTCCCTTTATCAAGGTAGTGGTAAAGGCAGGATCGGGTTTTTACATGAGGAGCTTTGCCCATGAATTGGGGCAAAGGCTTGAGACCGTTGCGCACCTTTACAGTCTCACACGGAAGGCAATAGGTCCTTTTATGTTAAAGGATGCTGTTGATTCCACACAAATGGTTGAAAAGGAGTTAAAAGACAAAATCTTGCCTTATGAAAAGGCATTGCAGTTACTAAACCAATAAGAAGGAGGAGAAATTGGCTTACACAAGTGAAATAAAAAAAGAGATCCTTGAGAGATTTAAGCGCCATGAGACGGATACAGGTTCTCCTGAGGTGCAAGTGGCCCTTTTGAGCCACAGGATCAACTATCTCACAGAGCACCTTAAGTTTCACAAAAAGGATCACCATTCCAGGAAAGGCCTCTTGGAGTTGGTGGCCAGGAGAAAGGCCCTTTTGGAGTATCTAAAATCAAAGGATAAGTCCAGGTATTCAAGTCTCATAGAGGCCCTGGGAATTAGAAAGTAGGAGAAGGTGCTGATGATAAAGGCCTTGAGCGCAGAGGTGGGTGAAGGGCAGATCTACGTTGAAGTGGGGAGAGTGGCCAAGCAGGCCAGTGGATCTGCGGTGGTGGCCTTAGGGGAAACGGTGGTCTTGGTGACTGCCGTGTGCTCCTGGGAACCTCGGCCAGGAGTGGATTTCGTCCCCCTGACCGTTGAATATCAAGAGATGTCCTATGCAGGGGGAAGGATCCCAGGCAACTTCTTTAGGAGGGACATGGGTAGGCCCAGTGAGCAAGAGATACTGGTCTCAAGGCTCATAGACAGACCCATAAGACCACTTTTTCCCCGGGGATTTAACATGGAGACCCAGGTCATTGCCTCGGTGCTTTCCACAGACAAGGAAAACGATGCGGATGTATTGGCCATCTTGGGCGCATCCTGTGCCCTACATTTATCAGACATCCCCTTTGCAGGCCCCATTGCTGCCGTGAGGGTGGGAAGATTAAACGGAAGGCTTGTGGTAAACCCCAAAAGGTGGGAGCAAGAAGAGTCGGATCTAAACCTTGTGGTGGCAGGGAACAGAAATGCCATTGTAATGGTGGAAGGAGAGGCCAAATTTGTTCCAGAAAAGGAGATCATCGAGGCCCTTTTCTTTGCCCACGAAAAACTGAAGCCCATGTTGGATCTGCAAGAAGAGCTTAGGAAGGACTGTGGTCTGTCCAAGAGAGAGCTGGAGGTTCCAAGGGAGGATGGGGAGTTACAAAAGGATGTGGAGACCCTGGGTGTCCCTCTTTTAAGTGAGGTCATTAGGACCCCCAAGAAGAAGGAAAGACAGGCCAAGAGACAAGAGGCGCTTAAGGCAGTCTTAGAGGCCCTTGCCCAAAGGTATGAAGGTAAAGAGGGATCTATCTTAGAGTCCATGGGAGAGCTGGAAAGACATATGGTTAGGGAAATGATCCTTAAGGAGAAGAAAAGGATAGATGGAAGGGGCTTTGAAGACATCAGGCCCATTGAGTGTCTTGTGGGATTATTTCCCAGGGTCCATGGTTCTGCTCTCTTCACAAGGGGTGAAACCCAGGCACTGGTGCTCACCACACTGGGAACGGAGTTCGATGAACAGCGTGTGGAAAGCATCTACGGTGATTATACTCGGTACTTTATGTTCCATTATAACTTCCCTCCCTTTTCTGTGGGAGAGGTAAAGAGGCTGAGTGGCCCTGGCAGGAGGGAGATAGGCCACGGGGCATTGGCCCAAAGGGCATTGGCTCCTGTGATGCCATCCCACGACGAATTCCCCTATTGTGTAAGGGTGGTAAGTGAAGTCTTAGAGTCCAACGGTTCTTCTTCCATGGCAAGTGTTTGCGGTGGTTGCCTTTCCCTTATGGATGCAGGGGTTCCGGTGAAGGAGGCAGTGGCAGGAGTGGCCATGGGGCTTGTGGTGGAAGGAGAGGAAGTGGCAATCCTTACGGACATCATAGGTGACGAGGATCATTATGGTGATATGGACTTCAAGGTTGCCGGCACCAAGGATGGGGTCACTGCAGTTCAGATGGATATAAAGGTGGAGGGCATCACCCAAGAGATCATGGAAAAGGCCTTGGAGCAGGCAAGAAGGGCAAGGTTATACATATTGGAAAAGATGAATTCCACCATCCCCAGACCCAGGGCCGAGATCTCCAAGTATGCTCCCTATGTCACCACCATCAACATCAGGCCGGATAGAGTAAGGGATATTATAGGTCCGGGAGGAAAGACCGTTAGGGACATTACAAGCTCTTGCAACTGCAAGATAGAAATCTCCGACGACGGAAAGGTCTTGATTGCCGGCCCTGACAGGGAGTGCGTGGAAAAGGCAATAGAAATGATCAGGAATCTCACAAGAGAGGCAGAGCCCGGCAAGGTGTATACGGGTAAGGTGGTAAAGATCACAGACTTTGGTGCCTTTGTGGAGATCCTCCCTGGTGTGGATGGTCTTATACACATCTCCCAGTTGGACAAAAAGAGGGTGGCAAAGGTTTCAGATGTGTTAAAGGAAGGGGATGAGGTAAAGGTGAAGGTGTTGGAGATAGACCAGGAAGGAAGGGTAAAGCTATCCAGAAAGGCAGTACTTGAGGAATCAAGAGAGGATGTATAAGAAAAGTGTCCTTGGAAACGGAGTGGTCATCGCCACAGAGGAGCTTCCTTATGCCAATTCCCTTGCCCTTGCGGTGTGGCTAAAGGTGGGATCCAGGGATGAGAGCAAGGCAGAGGAAGGGTTGTCCCACTTCTCGGAACATATGGTGTTTAAGGGCACTGCACAGAAAACTGCGCATGAGATAGCAAGGGAATTGGATTCCATAGGAGGGATCTCTGATGCAATCACAGGAAAGGAATCCATCTGTTTCTATGTAAAGTTGCTCCCCAAGCATTTTTATAAGGCAAGGGATATCATGTTGGATATCCTGCTAAATCCAAGGTTTGATCCAGTGGATCTGGAGTTTGAAAGGCAAGTGGTCCTCCAAGAATTGAACATGATAAAAGATTCACCAGAGGATTATATCTATGACCTTTTATGCAAGGCAATATTCGGAGAACATCCCCTTGGAAGGCCTGTTATAGGCAGTAGGGAGGCAGTTGGCCTTTTAAACAGGGAGAGCCTCTTATGCTTTTGGGAAGAGCGCCTTTACGGCAGAAACATCTTGATCTCTGTTAGCGGAAAGATCTCACACCAAGAGATCATGGATTCCTTTTCTCCTGCACTTGAACACATAAAGACAAATGGACATAGCTCCATCAGGACCCAACCAAGCCCTGTGAACAAATGGGAATTCCTAGAAAGGGATCTGGCCCAAGTGCATCTAGCAATGGGATATGAGGCCCCTCCCCTAAATCATGGGATGAGAATGCCCTGCGCCATCTTGAACTGTATCCTCGGTGGCACCATGAGCAGCAGGCTTTTTCAAAAGGTGAGGGAGCAGGAAGGCCTTGTGTATTCAGTATACAGTTCATATGCCCCTTATTCTGACACAGGTATACTTTCCATATACTTTGCAGCGGAAAAAGAGGATATAAATCGGGTACTAAGGATTGTGAAGGAAGAGAACCTAACCCTCATACATCAAGGTCCCACAGAAGAGGAATTATTGAACGCAAAGGAATACCTACTGGCAAGCATATATCTTGGCTCCGAAACCCCCGAAAGTAAGATGTTTAGGAATGCCAAAGCCGAGATGCACCTGGGTAGATATGTGTCCTTGGAGGAGTTGGAAGGCTTGATAAATCGAGTGAGCAAATCAGAGGTGCAAGAGGCGGCAAAGAGGGTCTTAGGCACATATCCACCTGCCCTTGCCGTTATAGGTCCCATGTCCCATGAGGAGATCCAAGAGGACATCTAATTTAGAAGAGTTGGTGGAGGTAAGGGTAAAAAGGCTCAGGGGTAAAAACACCCTCCCCCAATACCAATCCGTTGGCGCCAGTGGAATGGATCTGAGGGCATGCTTGGACTCTCCGATGGTAATAAATCCAAAGGAATTTGCCTTAGTACCCACTGGGATAGCTATCTCTCTCCCTCCAGGATATGAGGCCCAGGTAAGGCCCAGGAGTGGGTTGGCATTGAAATACGGTATAGGCCTGTTAAACAGCCCTGGCACGATAGATTCGGACTATAGGGGGGAGATAGCTGTTATCTTAATGAACTTTGGGAAGGAACCATTTTTTATAAACGATGGGGATAGGATAGCCCAGCTTGTGATCTCAAAGATTTGGAAGGCCAAGATCTTGGAAGTGGAAGAACTGGACCAAACGGAAAGGGGTGAAGGTGGCTTTGGCCACACAGGAGTGCGATAGTATACCCGGTGGCGGCAGGAGGAAAAGAGTCTACAGGTGTTCTGTATGTGGGATGGAGAGGCCCTTTTGCTGGACCTGTAAGTGTGGGTTTCAGATATGTAACAAATGTATGGAAGAGAACCTGTGGGGTCTAACCTGTAGTGGGGTGTTATGGGAATGCCCGGAGTGCGGAGAACACAGGCCCTTTTAGGTTACCTACCCCTTAGTTGGCTCTTGATACTGCTATGTGCCTCCTTTTGGGTGGGTTGTGCCCAAGTTCCACTCACCAATAGAAGGGCATTGAATATCGTATCCGACAGTGAGCTAACCCAACTGGGTATCAATGAATATCGAAAGATTTTGAGGACCACAAGACCTTGCACCGATAGGGAAAAGGTGGAGATGGTTCAGAGGGTAGGGAGAAGGATTGCCACCGAGGCAGAGAATTTTTTACAGGAATCAGGCCTTGGATACAAGATAAGATACTTTCAGTGGGAGTTTACCCTCTTTCAAGATGATAAACAGGCAAATGCCTGGTGTCTGCCAGGAGGAAAGGTGGGGGTTTACACAGGGATCTTAAAGTACACCCAAAACGAAGCAGGCCTTGCAGTGGTCTTAGGCCACGAGATAGCCCATGCAATAGCAGGCCATGGCAATGAGAGGATGAGTCATGCCATATTGGCCCAGTTGGGAGGAATGGCCCTATCCCGTGCAATGGCCTCCAGCCCTGAGACCACAAGGGGCATATTCAATCAGGTGTACGGTATTGCCGCCTCTGTGGGAGTGATCCTGCCCTACAGTAGGCTTCAGGAGGAAGAGGCAGATAGGATAGGGCTTGTGCTCATGGCAAGGGCAGGATATGACCCAAGGGAGGCAATCTCATTTTGGGAAAGGATGAAAAAGGATTCATCCCATAGGACGCCAGAATTTCTGAGCACCCATCCCCTTCCTGAATCCAGGATATCCTATATAAACTCCTATATCCCCGAGGCCTTGCGCTATTTTAAGCAGGCTTCAGGAGGCTAAGCCCATTCATATCTTTTTTGAATTTACAAGCCTTGCAAAGTGCTCAAAGGATCTATCATATGTTGCCTCTGCTTCCTTTGGAAAGCAACATCCAGGGAGTTGCCTGCTTTTTAGATGGTAGCTAAGGCACTCACAGCATATCCCTTTCCTGTTACAAGGATCGTATGTACAGGTACATCTCTTTAGATTCTGCTCCTTTTTGCACTCCATGTTTACCCCCCAATAGTTTTTCCTGCAATTGATAAATTGTAGCCATGGCAAAATCAAGCATATCTAAAAGACACCCTCAAACTTGCCAATTGCTATCTGAAAAGAGCTCCTGTGTGGACCCTCATAAATCCACCTGAAGCGCACTTCTCAAGTGCGGAACACCTTGGAAAGGGGTCTCACAGAGCAAAGGAGAGAAGGCCAGAAAAGTTCAGGGTTCAAGGCGTGAGATTGGAAATTTTACCCTTTCTGGGCGCTGAACCCATATGTGGCCCATGATGCAAGCCCCCAAGGGTCCCAAGGCCTGTGGGTCTTTTCTTTCGCAGGCAAGAGGGTCTGTGGGGTGTACCTGAGCTTAGGTTGCCATAGGAGATTCAATATTGAAATGGCCAAGTGTTTGAAATACACTAAAGGCAATGGGAGTGTGTCAATGTTAAAGGATCCGCATATCCTTTCAATTATCTCAGGTGTGTTAGCATTTGTGGTACTTTTGCTCATCTTTATCTTAAGAAGCAATAAGAGACTCGATGAGGTGTTAAAAGCCCTGGGCCTAAAAAAAAGGTTGTTTATGCTTTCCAAAAGAGTAACAGATAAGACAGATGGTACAACGTTTTTTTGGGAATTGGAAGCAGATCATCTCTTCATCCTTTTCCCTTTTAAATCCCTAGTGGGTTTTGAAGTAAAACGAAAAAAAGAGCTTGGAATTCTCGAAGAGAATTTTGGCCTTGTTAATACAGGTCACCCTGACTTTGACGAACATTTTGCCGTCATATGCAATGATCAGATGTTTGGAGTACAATTCTTCCAAAACCTTGAAATTATAAATCTATTACAAAACCTTCTGAACCAGTGGGTTAAATCAATTGANCTAAACGGAAAAGTTCTNAGGACCTGCATCTCAATCAAGACCAAGGCCGATCCTTCATTGTTAACAAATCACATTGCCTATCTTATTAAGCTTAAGAAGACCCTAGAAACCGAACTGAGCCAAGTACAGACACTTGTTACAAAGGTTTCTGTGTTTCCCGTTTACCTTTTATATGCAATACCTATTTGTCTATGTATTCTTGAACTTGTTGCAAACATTTGGATGGAACACACAAAGGGAGTTGACTTTAGCCCCCTTGTATATCCCAAGCTAATTGCGGTTGCATTGTTTCTTTGGGGACCCTTGGCCTTATTTTATCTTTTTGTTACATACAAGATAACAAGGCGTTATTCAGGTTCCTATATTAAATTTACCATCGCCTCCTGTCTTTTGCCTTTTTGGTTCTTTTTTAGTTCGCTCCTCATCCAGTCTATAAATGGCTTTTTTGATAAATCTCCGCCAAGGCGTGAGATATATGCTGTGATTGGTCAATCTCCAGGCAAGAGCTCCTACACACTTGTGCTTTCAAGACCAGGTGAAAAGGAAAAAGAGGGCCGTTTAAATAGGTTTCTGAGGCTGATTGATCCTGTTGCCTTCAGGTTAAGAGTCAAACAGGAAGAATATCTCAGGGTAAGGCCAAATAAAACCATGGTAGAAATAAAGGTAAGAGAAGGTCTCCTGGGTATAAAATGGGTTGAATCATATACAATCTTCGAGATTTCCAAGGATAAACCAAAAGGTGAGAGCAAAGATAAAAGTATGAAGGACTGTCATTTGTCTGCGTACAATCTCTATAAAAATCGAGAGCTGGATAGTGCCGTACTTGCATATACAAAATGCTTGGAAGAAAATGGCGAAGATCCACTTATTTATTACAATCGTGGTGTGGCTTATAGGGAAAAAAGCAATTATCTTGAGGCCTATAATGACTTTGAAAAGGCAATAAGTCTAAAACCTGATATGCTCCAGGCTTACAAGAACATAGATTGGATATTGGCCAAGAAAAAGGAGTGGGGAAAGATAGTGGAGTGGTGGAACAGATATATTTCACTTAGGCCCGATGATCCAGAAGGCTATTATGAAAGGGGAGGAGCATACTATCGTATGGGAGCGATGAAAGAGGCCATGGAGGATGCCACCAAGGCATGTAAGCTGGGTAAGAAAGAGGCCTGTGAATGGGTTCAGAAAGCCAAAGGATAGTGGGACCTTGTACGTTCGCCTCTAAGGGTTTAGGTCCATTGGTCTTATAGGTTTACTACTGGCCTCCAATATGCTATGTACATGCCTTGAATGGGAAGAGTCTTGTATTCAGCCAAAAAGGAGTGGTCCATGATCAAGATCCAGCAAATGGTCGTTGAAGGGATACCCATCTTGGGCCTTCTGATGGAGATGGGAAATGCCCCTCTGTTGGTTTTGAAGGCGCCCAATGGCTTTGTTATGTGTGGATATCTAAACATGGAGACTGCAGAGGCACTGGGAGATGCAGCTTGTATGGTGAGGGGTGTATCGGATTTTGAAGCTATGTTACAAAAGGAGGTTCTGGAAGTTACCAGAAAGGCCCAAGAGCTTGGTATTTCAAAAGGTATGAAGGTAAGAGAGGCCATTTTGAGGCTTAAATAGGGGGAGGCCATGTTTGAGCTTGTTAGATGGAAGGATGAGGAACTCAAGANCCTTAAAAAGGACCTTCTGGATCTCATGGAAAGGTTTATGAACCTTTATGGGATTGGGCCAGAGGACTTTGAAGGAAGACTGTGGCATTCCATCCAGATATGTGAGGATGAGGGTAGGCTTTTTATGGAAGTGGAAACGCCAGCCCTGGATCCTGACACGCTTCGTATCTATCTTACAGGAAACGTGCTGATTATTACTGCCATGAGGGAGGTCCCCCATTTTGGGGTCAGGCCCTATAGAAAACGGATTGAACTGCCCTTTACACCCAAGGAGGGTGAGATACAGGTGAATTACAAACCCAACAGGCTTAGTATCATGGCAATCAAGCCCAGGAAAAAGGTCTATAGGCTCCACATAACTGCAATGTAGGAGGAAGAAAGGATGGAAGACAAGCTGGTTCCGGTGGAATTACTCAGGTGGCGGGTGGATGAGTCATGGTTACCCTTTGAGACCACAGATGACCTGGAAGTGCTCAAGGAGACTGTGGGGCAAGACAGAGGTGTTGCTGCCCTAAATTTTGGAGTGAGGATCAGAAAACCAGGATACAACATCTTTGTAACAGGCGTTGCAGGAAGTGGAAGGCTTGCCACTGTGAAAAAGGTCCTGGAAGGATTAAAGGATACCGTTCCAACCCCAGGGGACCTTTGCTACGTGCATAATTTCAACGACCCTGAGTCTCCCACCTTGCTGAGTTTTCAAGCAGGTGAAGGCGCTGCCTTCAAAAGGGACATGAACGAATTTGTGGAGGCCTTGAAAAAAGAGATCCCCCAGATCTTTGAAAGCCAGGAATACATCAATGCAAAGAAAGAGATAATGGAGGCATATGAACAAAAGGGCAAGAGCTTCTTCAAAGGCCTTGACCAAAAGGTAAAGGAAGAGGGTTTTGCCTTGGTGGACATCCAGATGGGTCAGATCAAGAGGCCTGAGGTAGTTCCCCTTGTGGATGGGCAGCCCATGCACATTGATCAGATTGAGGCCTTGGTGGAAAAGGGGAGATTTCCAAAGGATGAATTTGAACAGATAAAGGAAAAGCAAGCAAGATTGAGGGAGCAGATAGACCAGATATTTTTGGAACTCCGGGATCTTCAAAGGGAGGTTAGGGACAAACTTGAGCAGATGGACAAGATGCTGTTCATGAAAACGGCAAAACAATTGGCCACCCCACTTTTCAACAATTACAAACAAGAAAAGGTCCTGCAATACCTCACAAAGGTGCTGGAAGATATGGCAGAGCACCTGGAGATCTTCTCTCCCCAGTACCAGGCACAACTTCAGCAAATGGGCATGATGGGAGAGGCAAACCCATTCCATCCTTATCAAGTGAATCTTGTGGTGGATAACAGTAATCTTTCTGGACCACCTGTGATCGTGGAAAACTATCCAAATTACAAAAACCTTTTTGGAAGTATTGAAAGGGTAATGGACAGGCATGGTGTGTGGAGGACAGATTTCACCAAAATAAAGGCAGGCTCCTTGATAAAGGCCAACGGAGGTTATCTCATACTGAATCTAATGGATGCAATCATGGAACCTGGCGTTTGGCCTGGATTAAAGAGGGCGCTCAAGAGTCAAAAGGTGGAGATTCAAACCTATGATCCTTTTTATCTCTTCACCACAGGATGGCTTAAACCCGACCCAATAGAGATCAATACAAAGGTGATAGTGCTTTCCGATGACTTTTTGTACTTTCTCCTGTCCCATTATGACGAGGACATGCAAAAGATATTTAAGGTACGAGCAGACTTTGACACGGTTATGAACAAGGATCAAGAAGCAGTGCTGCTCTTTGCCCGGTTCATAAGGTCGGTTGCCCAAGAGGATGGACTAAGGCCCTTTGATCGCTCTGCGGTGGCCCTTTTGATAGAGGAGGCGGTGAGGATCGCTGGAAGGCAAGAAAAGATCTCTGTGAGATTCCCCATGTTGGCAGACATCCTAAGGGAGGCAGATTTTTACGCAGAACAAGAGGGGAAGACTGTTGTAAGCAGGGAACATGTGGAAAAGGTCCTTGAGGCACGCATTTACCAGAACAATCTCTTGGAGGAACACATACAGGAGGCCATAGACAGAGGCACATTATTAATAGATGTGGAGGGAGAGGTGGTGGGCCAGGTGAACGGCCTTGCAGTTTATACCTTGGGAGGATATAGCTTTGGCAAGCCTTCCAGGATCACAGCCTCCACATCCATGGGGAGGGCAGGCATCATCAATATCGAAAGGGAGGCAGACCTTTCTGGAAATACCCACAACAAGGGTGTCTTGATCCTTGCAGGTTACCTCAGGAAGAAATATGCCCAAGACAAGCCTCTCACAATGTCCGCCAGCATTGCCTTTGAACAGTCTTACAGCGGAGTGGACGGAGACAGTGCCTCCAGCACAGAATTGTACGCAATACTTTCCTCCCTGGCCAACGTGCCCATAAGGCAGTACATAGCCGTAACAGGCTCTGTAAACCAAAAGGGAGAGGTCCAGGCAATAGGAGGAGTCAACGAAAAGATAGAGGGCTTCTTCAAGTGCTGCAAGAAAAAGGGGCTTACAGGCAGGCAGGGCGTTATGATTCCCAAGGCAAATGTGAAGGATTTGATGTTGAGGGAAGAGGTGATAGAGGCAGTGAAAGAAGGGAAGTTCCATATCTATGCAGTTTCCACTATTGATGAAGGCATAGAGATCCTAACCGGAAGAAAGGCAGGTGAAAGGGGAGAGGATGGGAAGTATCCTGAGGATAGCATCAACTTTTTGGTGGACAAGAAATTGAGGGAATTGGCAGAAGGTCTTCAAAAGTTTGGTGAAGAACCACCCGAAAATAAAAAGGAAACTAAAAAAAGGAGCANAAATAAAAAGTAACTTTGGAAGACATACAAAACAAGATCCTTAATGCTTTAAATTCTTACAGAACCCGTATATTCCCCTCAGATGTGACCGAAAAAGCCAAAGGGTTGGTTAATATCATCACAAAGTGTCAGAGTATTTCAAAAGAAATGGGGCTCTCTGAGATTTGTAAAAGGTGTGACACAGAGGAAAAGGGTTCCTGTTGTGGAAGGGGTATTGAAAACTACTACGATGAACCTCTTTTGCTGTTAAATCTCATTTTGGGTGTAAACCTACACATAAGAAGATACGANAAGGCATCCTGCTTCTTTTTGGGTCCCAAGGGTTGCCTTTTGGCAGCAAGACATACACTTTGTGTGAATTATCTTTGCGATAAAATCACAAAAAGATTTAGCCCTGCCGAACTCTCAAGACTAAGGGATGCAGAAGGAATACAACTGGAGCTTACATTTCAACTTTGCGAAAGCTTGAGGAAATTTCTTTAGTGGACAAAGAGGTAGTGCCGAGTCTATTGGAGGTGGCTTCCTTTTACGACGAGAGAAAGGTGGGGGATCAAGGTCCTTTGGGGTTTAGGCGCTCCACTGATCTNGGAACCTTGCTTCGTTGTATAAGGTATTTAGAGTCAAGTGGGATAATAAGCTTAGGCAAGCTCAGATTCCTGGACCTTGGCTGCGCAGACGGAAGGGTGAATGTGTTCATGAGTTATATCTCAGAGATCTCTGTTGGAATAGAGCTGAATGACTGGACCCTTGCCGAATACCTTCCCCTTCTTGAAGGCCTCAAGGCGAGNTTATCTGAGCTAAACCTTTTGCCTCCAAGGGAAAATATATTTTTATTTTTAGGCGATTCATTGGATGAAGATGTTGAAACTACAGTTAGATTACACACAGGTTTGGGTTATGAAGACTTCGATATCTTCTATACATATCTTGTGATGCACGAGGAATTCTCCCAGTTGGTCATAAATAAGGCAAAAAAAGGAGCTCAATTTTGGGTATACGGTGTTTCAAACATCATGCCCAAGTATNAAGNCTTGAGGAATCTGACTCAAAAAGGTCCNATTGAAGGGATCCTTGGGGTGTACCAAAAGATATGATCGCAATATCTGATATTGGAATGCTTAGTTTTGCTTAATCAACTTAATGGAAGCAACATAATAAGACCAGATCCTTCAAAGGAATTTTTCATGGAAGAGGGGTGCTATATCTTAGAAATCTTGAATACGGAGGGTGACCCAGATCTTTCAATTGCAATGGCAAGGGTCCTACCCCAGCATACCACACGATGGCACAGGCTCAAAGGCATTACAGAACGCTATTACATACTGAACGGAAAAGGATTGGTGGAATTGGGAAACAACCCTCATCACGAAGTTAATAGGGGAGACCTTGTTTGTATACCACCCATGTGCCCACAACGTATAAAAAACATAGGGCATGAGGATCTTCTATTCCTTGCAATATGCACCCCACGCTTTAGAAAAGAGCTGTATGAAGATATCGAAGAGCTCCTCTCCTTAAAATCCCCCACCTCTGCACCTTGACTCCTCTCCCTCTCATCCCTTGCTCCCTTCCCGCACCAAACATCCTTAGGATTCGAGCCACGACACTTTAGACTTTGAACGTTGGACATTAAACTTCTCCCGCCGTCTCACCCGCCTCGCCTTTCCCGCACCCAATAAACCCAATAAACCCAAAACTCGTTTTTACAGCACCTTCCCCAACAATATCCCCAAGCTCAAAAGGAGTCCATGTGCAGCCAAGAATTTTATGGTAAGTGCCTGGCCTGGGATAACCTTTTCATGGTCCTTGTAGTTCTTGAATAAAATCCAAAAGGCCTTTGCACACAGGGGCACTGAGATAAGGCTTATCAAAACCATCTGGGGTACATGCCACATACCCACCAGGAGGAAGGGGAAGAGTATCCCTGTTAGGGCCAATAGGCCGTACAAAAATCTCGAAAAATTAGGCCCCAACCTCACAACCAGGTTCAACTTGTTTGCACCCCTGTCAGCCTCCACATCAGGGAACTGGTTTATCCAAATCACATTGGTGATAAAACAACCCTGGGGGATACCCAAAAAGAAAGAGACACTGTCCATTTGCCCGCTTATGGCATAAAAGGAGGCCAAGGTCAGCACAGGACCAAAGGCCAAAAATATGGCCAGCTCGCCAAAACCCCTGCTCATGAGTGAAAAAGGAGGAGATGAATAGGCCCATCCCAAAAATAGGCCGATCAAACCCAATAAGATGCTCCAAGCCCTCTGGTTTGCTATAAGCCAGGCACAGCACAGGCCCGCTAATAAAAAGGCTGTTATGCTCATAGCCAATACCATGCCCCTGGAGACTCCCATCTCCTGTATAACCCTACTCCCTCCGCTAAAAGGCGTTACCTTCAGGTTAATAGGATCAGATCCTGTGGCATCAAAATAGTCATTTATGAGATTAGCACCCAAGTGGAGTGAGGCAACACCAATTAGTACAACAAAAAAATACTTCCAGAAAAAACAGTTTTGGTATACAGCCCAGCTTGCTGAAATCAACACCGGTACGACAGAACCCAACAAAAAGGGAGCCCTTAATGCAATGATATACTTTTTCATCTCTTCCCCCTTAAAGATCTTTGATGGGACAATCCCTACACTTAGGTTCCTTTAGACAATAGGTCTTACAAAGCTTGACTATTAACGCATGATATTCGTTATAAAGTCTTTCGTCCCTTTCAAGGTGTGTATGGAAAAGCTCTTGGATGTCTTCATATGTGGATTCTTCTGGAATTATGTTATGCCTGCTTAACACTCTATAGGTGTAAGAGTCCACCACAAATATGGGTTTTTTGGCTGCATATAGGATAATGCTATCCGCTGTTTCCTTGCCTATGCCTTTTACACTCAACAAAACCTGCCTTAAGGATTCTGTGTCCAAAGAAAATATTTGATTAAGATCTCCCTCAAACTTTTCGTTCACTGTTGATAGCAGATTTTTGAGCCTCTTTGCCTTAATGTTGTAGTAACCTGCTGGTCTTATAAGCTCCGCCAGCTCTTTTTGGTCCAGTTTGTTTAGTCTTACGGGGTCCAAGAGACCCCTTTCCTTTAGATTGGCTATTGCCCTTTCCACATTCTTCCAATTGGTATTTTGGGTCAATACAGCGCCCACCATCACTTCAAAGGCCGTTTCTCCAGGCCACCAATGCTGTGGCCCAAAGAAGAGAAAAAGGGTTTCATAGAGTCTCATAAGTCTCTTTGACACAGGATCGTATGAACTCTTCTGCCCTATAATTTCCTTCACGACCTTTCCCTAAAGCTGATGGGTATCAGGGACTTGCCCCTTAGTTGTGCCATGGCAAACATGGTCTCCCGTGCGGTTGGAGGAGGGGTTTTTTGTGCTTCTGGTGGTTTCAACACAAGGGATGCTGCATCTGTGGGACAGGTTGTAACGCAAAGCCCACAGCCTATGCACCTATCCAGGTTTACCTTTGCCTTATCTTCCACCATGGAAATGGCCTCCATCTGGCATCTGTCAAGGCAGGTCTCGCAGCCAATACAAAGCTCCTCATCTATTTTTGCCCAATAGTTGGAGTAAACCGCCTGGCTGGGTTTGGGTTGGGCCTTTAACGCCAAAAGCATGCCACAGCAGTCTCCACAACAATTACAAAAACCACCTGGATTTTGGGCATTGTAGGGTTGGGGCACAAGGCCTGCTTCATCACAGGCAGAGAGGATTCTTAAGGCTTCCTCTTGGTCTATGTACCTTGCCATACCTTTTTTCACATAATACTCCGCATGACTTCCAAAGGAAAAGCATACCTCCAAGGGTTTGTCGCATCCCTTTCCCACCAAACCCTTTTGTACCCTACAAATGCACTTTGCAACGGCTATCTTGTCTTTTTGGGCAATGATGGCCTTTAGGTCTTCATAGGGGAGGACTGTGGCCTTGGTTTCCACCACCCTCTTAACAGGCACTGTTCTCAAAGGAGGCATGACCTGGGAAGCCTTTTTCAGAAAGGCCTCTTCAAAGTACCTTTCAAACAGCCCTGCCAGCTCCTTGTCCAGGTCCTTTAACTGGAATTCGTAAAAGCCCACCATAAAGGGAACCACCCCATATTCCCTTTTTTCTCCCTTCTCCTTCATGAACAAAAGACCTTTGCTGTACATGCTCTCCAAGAGGGACTTTATCTGTTTTAGAGGGAGCTTTGTCCTCTCTGCCACTTCCTGGGGAGACTCCAGGTTCAAGGTCATGTTCAGGTACAATTCCGCCTCTTGGGGGGTAAAGAGTCTTTTTAGGATCTCCATTTCCACCCCAGAGGTGGTGCGGGGAAACCCCACCGAGTACTCATCCAGCTGCTGGGCAAGCCTTTCATATACGTCCATTTTTTCCTCCTTTCCCTTCTCACCCCTGAAAGTTAGTGGAAGATGTCTGTGAAAGTCAACTCATACCTTCAGAGCTACCAGGCTATTTTCCCCTTCGTAGGTGGCCACCTTCTAGGCCCTTAGCCCCTTGCATCCCTCATCTCCAAAGCTATGAGTTCTTAGCTTCAAGACGAAGAAAGATCTCAGATGGGAAAGTGGATTTTTCTTAAAAATTTTTCTTGACATCAGGGATTAGATTGCCTATCAATTGTTCAAAAAAATTCTTGGGGAGGAATTCAAGCTTGGCCGTTTCACAGGTCACACTAAGCCTTTTAGTGGTAGGGCTCATAATTTTGGGCATAGGGCTTAGTGCCTTTGGCCTGGTAATGGCTAAGTAGCCGATAAAGTTTCAAAAACCGTTACCAGGCAGATGGACCTGGTAACGGTTTTTTTATTTTGGAGGAGATGGATGGGAAGAAGGATTCTTTTATACGATACCACCTTGAGGGATGGGTCCCAGGGAGAGGATGTCTCCTTTTCTGTGGAAGACAAGGTCAAGATCGCAAAAAAGCTTGACGAAATGGGTTTTCATTATCTGGAGGGCGGCTGGCCTGGTTCCAATCCAAAAGATGCAAGGTTTTTCAAAACCATGGCCTTTGGTTCACCTTTGAGGTTTACAAAGATCGCTGCCTTTGGAAGTACCCATAAGAAAGGCCTGTCTCCCGATGAGGACCCCAATCTCATAGCCCTTTTGGAGACCGGGGTGAAGGTGGTGACCATCTTTGGAAAGAGCTGGGATCTGCACGCCACACAGATCCTTGAAACAACCCCTGAGGAGAACAGGGAGCTAATTTCCGATACAGTCTCCTTTTTAAAATCCAAAGGGCTTGAAGTGATATACGATGCAGAACACTTTTTTGACGGCTACAAGAGAAATCAGGCCTATGCCATCTCCACCATAGAGGCAGCAGCCCGATCGGGTGCAGATTATGTGGTGCTGTGCGATACCAACGGTGGAACACTCCCCCATGAGGTACAGGAGATCGTAAGCCAAGTGAGAAAACTGATCCACTTGCCTTTGGGAATTCATGCCCACAACGATTGTGGCCTTGCAGTGGCAAACAGCATATCTGCTGTGAGGGCAGGGGTGGAAATGGTTCAAGGCACCATCAACGGTTATGGGGAAAGGTGTGGCAATGCGGACCTTGTAACCTTGATAGGTGTGTTACAGCTAAAGATGGGTTATGAGTGCATCCCGGAAGAGATGCTGGGAAAGCTCTCCAACCTATCCAAATTTGTAAACGAGGTGGCAAACCTGTCTCCAAGTAAGAATCAACCCTTTGTGGGAAAAAGTGCCTTTGCCCATAAAGGTGGTGTACATGTGTCAGCCGTCCTCAAAAACCCGGCTGCCTACGAACACATCCCCCCTGAAAAGGTGGGAAATGTCAGAAGGGTCTTGGTAAGTGATCTTTCGGGCAAAGGAAATGTGCTTTACAAGGCAGGTGAGCTGGGTATCGAGCTAAATAAGTACGATGTTCAGGTACAGGAAGTGGTGAAAAAGATCAAAGAGCTGGAGGATAAGGGATATCAATTTGAGGCTGCAGAGGGCTCTTTAGAGCTGTTGATAAGGAAGACCCTGGGAGAGTTTCAGGAGCCCTTTGGTTTGGAGGCATTTAGGGTAACAATTGAAAAGGACAAAAACAAAGATTCCACTTCACATGCAACCATAAAGGTTAGCGTTGGCACGGATGAAGAGATAACAGCAGCCGAAGGTGATGGTCCTGTAAATGCCCTGGATAATGCTCTAAGAAAGGCCCTCTCCAGGTTTTATCCCCAGGTACAGAATATGAAACTGGTGGACTTCAAGGTAAGAGTCATAAATGGAGACAAGGGCACTGCAGCAAGGGTCTTAGTGCTAATAGATTCTTCTGATGGGGAGGATGTTTGGACAACTGTTGGGGCCTCTGAAAATGTAATAGAGGCAAGCTGGCATGCCTTGGTGGATAGCGTGCAGTACAAGCTTTTAAAGGACAAAAAGATGGAAGGTACACAAAAAGGATTGGATAAAAAGGGGGTAACCGCCGCAGACCTTGAAATGGAACATGGTCTGCGGCGTGGCCTTTCCCTGTGATCTCCTGCCTTTTGCGTTTTCTTTAACAACCAAAAAATTTAAAGGAGGTCGCAAGGATGGAAAGGATCATAGTGTTCGATACAACCTTAAGGGATGGGGAACAGTCCCCTGGTGCCAGCATGAACATGCAGGAAAAGGTGCGTATTGCAAGGCAATTGGAACGCCTGGGGGTAGATGTGATAGAGGCAGGTTTCCCTGCTGCTTCAAAGGGCGATCTGGAGGCAGTGAGGATGGTAGCCTCATCTGTGGAAAGGCCTGAGGTGGCTGCCCTTGCCAGGGCGAACAAAGATGACATAGACAAGGCCTTTGAGGCAGTAAAGGTGGCAAGGAAGCCCAGAATCCACACCTTTATTGCCACCTCTGAGATTCATATGGTCCACAAGCTGAGGATGGACCAGGAGCAGGTCCTGAGGGCGGCAGTGGACGCAGTGGCTTATGCCAAGGGCAAGGTTCAAAGTGTGGAATTCTCTGCAGAGGATGCCTCCAGGAGCGATCCCGATTTCCTGTGCAAGGTCTTTGAGGCGGTGATCGAAGCAGGTGCCACCACAGTGAACATACCCGATACCGTTGGTTATGCAGTGCCTGGGGAGTTTGAGGAACTGGTGAGGTATGTGATCCAGCATACACCCAACATCCACAAGGCCGTTGTGAGCGTACACTGCCATAATGACCTGGGCCTTGCCACGGCCAATACCCTCGCCGGGATAAGGGCAGGAGCAAGGCAGGCGGAAGTGACGGTGAACGGAATAGGCGAAAGGGCAGGGAATACCTCACTGGAAGAGGTAGTCATGGCCCTCTACACCAGGAGACAGGCCTTTGGTGGCCTTAACAGCAATGTGGACACCCACCAGATTTACCCCACCAGCAGATTGGTAAGCATGATAACGGGAATAGTGGTTCAGCCCAACAAGGCCATAGTAGGAGCAAATGCCTTTGCCCATGAATCGGGCATACACCAAGATGGCGTTTTAAAGAATCGCCTCACTTATGAGATCATGGCTCCTGAGACCGTTGGCCTGAAGAGCAACAAGTTGGTACTGGGCAAACACTCTGGCAGGCATGCCCTAAAGGAAAAATTGAGGGAAATGGGCTATTCCATAGGTGAAGAGGATCTAAGCAAGCTTTTTTCAAGATTTAAAGAGCTGGCAGACAAGAGAAAAGAGATATTGGACGAGGACTTGGAGGCCCTGATTGCAGAAGAATTTTTGAGGGCGCCTGATGTGTACCAATTGGAATACCTCAATGTGATAAGTGGTACCGTGGCGGTCCCAACTGCCACCGTGATCTTGAGGATAAGAGGGGAAAAGGTCCAAAGTGCCGGCTTTGGTGTGGGGCCCATAGATGCCACCTATAACACCATTGCAAAGATGACAGGGACCAAGTCAAAATTGGTGAGGTTTTCCGTAAACAGCATCACCGGCGGCATGGACGCCCAAGGAGAGGTGACTGTGAGACTTCAGGAGAATGGCCTTGTGGCATTGGGGAAAGGCACAGATCCTGATATCATTACCGCCAGTGCAAAGGCATACATAAATGGATTAAACAGGCTGGAGTATCTAAAGCAGAACCCCTCCCTGATTCAGAACGAAGTCCATCTTTAGGAGGAATTTTTACGCATGACAATGACCATGACCCAAAGGATTCTTGCATTGCACAGTGGAAAAGAAGAGGTGCGGCCTGGAGAGATAGTGGAGGCAAGGGTGGATTTGTGCTTGGCCAACGACATTACCGCGCCCCTGGCCATAAAGGTGTTTGAGGAATTGGGGGTGGGCAAACCATTTGACAGGGAAAAAATAGCCTTGGTCCCCGACCACTTCGTTCCAAACAAGGATATCGCCTCTGCAGAACAGGTAAAGATGGTGAGGGAATTTGCAAAAAAATATGGGATCAGCCATTTCTTTGAGCTGGGAGAGACCGGAGTGGAGCATATCCTGCTGCCTGAGAAGGGGCTCATAGCACCTGGGGATTTGGTTGTGGGAGCAGATTCCCATACCTGCACCTATGGTGCCTTGGGAGCCTTTGCCACAGGTGTGGGTAGCACGGATCTGGGAGTTACCATGGCAACTGGAAGGATTTGGCTGAAGGTCCCTGAGACCTTGAAATTTGAATACAAGGGAAGGCTTAGGCCCTTTGTGGGTGGAAAGGACCTTATCCTCCATACCATCTCCCTCATAGGAGTGGATGGTGCAAACTACAAGACCATGTTTTTCACCGGTGAAACGGTAAAAGGGCTTACAATGGCAGATAGATTCACCATGGCAAACATGGCAGTGGAGGCAGGGGCCAAAAATGGAATCTTTGAGCCGGATGAGGCCACAGAGGAATTCCTAAAGGGCCGTACCAATAAGAAGGGATTATGGCTGAAGGAGGATCCTGAGGCCAAGTTTGAAAAGGAATACTTTATAGATGTCTCCTCCTTGGGGCCTCAGGTGGCAAGGCCACATTCCCCGGCCAATTCAGTGGAAGTGGAGGAACTCAAAGGCACAAAAGTTGACCAGGTCTTCATAGGGTCTTGTACAAACGGAAGATATGAAGACCTATACCATGCCTTTCAGGTCTTAAAAGGGAGAAAGGTGGCCAAGGGTGTAAGGCTTATAGTGCTCCCTGGTACACCCGCTGTTTACAAACAGGCGCTTCAAAGTGGGATCATAGAAGGCCTGTTGGAGAGCGGTGCTGTGATTGGGCCTCCGTGCTGTGGCCCATGCCTTGGTGGACACATGGGTATCTTGGCAGAATCAGAGGTTGCGGTGTCCACCACCAACAGAAACTTTTTGGGAAGGATGGGGCATCCCAAGAGCCTCGTCTATTTGTCAAATCCCTTTGTGGCTGCTGCTTCTGCTGTGGCAGGGGAGATAATTCATCCTAAATATGTGTTGGGAGTGAAAGATGATTAAAGGAAGAGTATGGAGATTTGGTGACGATGTGGATACTGATGTGATTATACCGGCCAGATATCTCAATACCTCGAATAAACAAGAGTTACGGAACTTTTGTTTTAAGGACCTTATCCCGGATTTTTCAGAGCGGGTAAGGGAAGGTGATATAATTTTGGCAGGAGAAAACTTCGGTTGTGGCTCCAGCAGAGAGCATGCTCCCATAGCACTAAAGGAAGCAGGTGTCGCATTAATTATAGCCAAAAGCTTTGCAAGGATTTTTTTTAGGAATAGCTTAAACATCGGACTTCCTCTCCTTGAGGTGAAAGCGGGACTGGATGGGGTTGAACAAGGTGACGAAATGGAAGTTGATTTGAAAAAAGGCAATATATTTGTAAAAGCAAGGAATATAGCATTGGATGTAAGGCCGATATCAGGCCTTGAAAAAGAGCTCATTGAAGAAGGTGGCCTTTTGAATTACACAAAACATAGAATTTCGAGGGGTGAGACTACACCATGAAACTTAGCGGTGCCAAGATCTTGATGAGATGTTTAATGGAAGAAGGTGTTGATGTTATATTCGGTTATCCAGGTGGTGCTGTATTGGACATATATCATGAACTTGTAAGGACGGATATCAAACATATTCTGGTTAGACACGAACAAGGCGCTGTCCATGCAGCAGATGGCTATGCCAGGGCATCGGGCAAGGTGGGGGTATGTCTTGTGACCTCTGGGCCCGGTGCTACCAACACAGTAACTGGGATTGCTTCAGCATATATGGATTCCATTCCCATTGTTGTTTTGACCGGTCAAGTGCCCACAAGGCTTATCGGGAATGACGCCTTCCAAGAGGTGGATATTGTAGGGATTACAAGACCTTGTACAAAGCACAACTACCTGGTAACCAAGGTTGAAAGGCTGGCAAGGGTTATCAAGGAGGCCTTTTACATTGCAAGGTCCGGGAGGCCTGGGCCTGTTTTAGTGGATCTTCCAAAGGATGTGATGGCCCAAACCACAGAATACAAGCCAATACAAGAGATCAAGCTCAAAACCTACAATCCCACCTATGTTCCCAACATCAAGCAACTGGAGAGGGGGATTTCCTTAATAAAGGCAAGTAAAAAGCCCATGATACTTGCCGGCGGTGGTGTTATCTCTTCAAAGGCCAGTAATGAGCTGAGGGAATTTGCATCCCTCATCCAGGCACCTGTTGCCACCACACTAATGGGACTGGGAGCCTTCCCTGCAAGCTCTGAACTGTGGTTGGGCATGATCGGGATGCACGGCACCTATTGGGCCAATATGTCTTCTGTGCACTGTGATCTGATGATCGCTGTTGGGGTAAGGTTTGATGACAGGGTGACAGGAAAGACAGACACCTTTGCCAGGCAGGCCAAGATCATACACATAGACATAGACCCCACTTCCATTAGGAAGAACATACCTGTGACCGTGCCGGTTGTGGGAGACTGCAGGATCACCTTGGAGATGCTGAANAAGCTGCTAAAGGAAGAAGGTTTTCAGACGGATGCCAAGGAGAGGGAACAGTGGCTTCAACAGATCCTTAAGTGGAAGAGGGAAAAGCCTTTGACATACGGGAACGGCAATCACATTAAGCCCCAATATGTGGTGGAAACCCTCTATAGACTCACAAAGGGTAAGGCCATAGTCACAACGGAAGTGGGTCAGAATCAGATGTGGACCGCCCAGTTTTACCACTTTGATTCACCCAATACCTTCATCACCTCAGGGGGGCTGGGCTGTATGGGATTTGGCCTTCCTGCTGCCATAGGAGCGCAGGTTGCAAGACCCGATGCCCTGGTGGTGGACGTGGCAGGAGATGGAAGTATCCAGATGAATATTCAAGAGCTTGCCACTGCAGTGCAATTTAAACTGCCTGTAAAGGTAGTGATCTTGAACAATGGATACTTGGGAATGGTAAGACAGTGGCAAGAGTTGTTTTATGACAAATGCTATGCATGTACAGAGATGGAGCATGCCCCTGATTTTGTAAAATTAGCAGAGGCATATGGTGCAGCAGGCTTCAGGGCAAAAGAACCCCATGAGGTGGAAGATGTCCTAAGGAAGGGCTTGGAGTACCCTGGTCCTGCTATCATGGATTTTTGGGTTGAAAAGGAAGAAAAGGTGTATCCCATGGTTCCTGCGGGTGCCTCCATCTCTGAGATGTTGTTGGTATGAGGTGTGGAATGGAAGGAAACAACAATAACAAGCAGAGGCATGTGATATCTTTATTGGTGGAAAATGAGCCTGGAGTGCTTGCGAGGATAGCAGGTCTATTTTCAGGTAGGGGATTTAACATCGAAAGTCTTTGTGTTGCAGAGACACTGGAAGAAGGTATCTCCAGGATCACCTTGGTTACAACAGGAGATGAAAACATAGTGGAACAGATCAAAAAGCAACTCAACAAGCTCATAAATGTAATCAAGGTCATAGATTACATAGGCACCCCATTTGTTGAAAGGGAGATGGTGCTGGTAAAGATCAGGGCAAAACCGGAACACAGGGCAGAGATCTTGAGAATGGTGGATATATTCAGGGCCAGGGTGATTGATGTGGGAACCGAGTCCTACACAGTGGAGGTAACAGGGAATCAGGACAAGATCTCTGCCTTTTTAACCCTAGTAAAACCCATTGGGGTAAAAGAAATAGCCAGGACAGGAGCAGTGGCACTGGCAAGGGACAAAAAGAAATAAAGGGGAGGATATAATGGCATTGATAGATTTTGGGGGTGTGTTGGAAGAGGTTGTTACCAGGGAGGAGTTTCCACTTGAGCGGGCAAGAAAGGTTTTGAAGGACGAGACCTTGGCCGTACTGGGCTATGGTGTGCAAGGGCCTGGTCAGGCCCTAAACCTAAGGGACAACGGATTCAGGGTGATAGTGGGTCAGAGAAAAGGCGGAAGGTCCTGGGAAAGGGCCATAGAAGATGGGTTTGTGCCAGGAAGGGACCTCTTTGAGCTGGAAGAGGCCGCATCCAAAGGGACCATCCTTATGATGCTCCTGTCGGATGCAGGACAGATGGAGGTATGGCCCAGGATCAAGCACCATCTCACGCCGGGAAAGGCCCTTTATTTCAGCCATGGTTTTGGGGTGGTGTTTAAAGAACAGACAGGTATAGTGCCCCCCTTGGATGTGGATGTAATCCTCGTGGCGCCAAAGGGGTCGGGCAGGAGTGTGAGGCTCAATTTCCTTGCAGGAAGTGGCATCAATTCCAGCTACGCCATATATCAAGACGCCACAGGAAGGGCCAGGGAAAGGACACTGGCAGTGGGCGTGGGAATTGGATCGGGTTACCTCTTTCCCACAACCTTTGAAAAGGAGGTGTATTCGGACTTGGTGGGAGAAAGGGGAGTGCTTATGGGTTGTTTGGCCGGGGTGATGGAGGCCCAATATGAATGCCTTAGAAAACACGGACACTCTCCCAGTGAGGCATTCAACGAAACAGTGGAGGAGTTGACACAGAGCCTGATCCGACTTGTGGCAGAAAACGGTATGGACTGGATGTATGCCAATTGCAGTACAACCGCCCAAAGGGGTGCCTTGGATTGGAAAGGGAGGTTCAAGGAGGCTGTTTCACCTTTGTTTGAAGAGCTCTACCAGAGTGTGAAGGAAGGTAAGGAGACCAAAAGGGTCTTGGAGGCCAATAGTGCAGAGGATTACAGGGAAAAACTGGAAGAGGAGCTAAGGCAGATGAGGGAGTCAGAGATGTGGAGGGCAGGTGCTGCGGTGAGGAGGCTCAGGCCTGAGAGTCAGAAGAAGGGGGAGACAAAACATGGGCTATAAGATAGGCCTTATACCTGGAGATGGGACCGGTCCTGAGGTAATAGCAGAGGCCAAAAAGGTGCTGGAGGCGGTTAAAAGAAAGTTTGGGTTGGAATTTTTCTGGCAGACATACGACTTGGGTGGAGAGAGATACCAGAGGGATAAAACCCTTTTACCCGATTCGATTTTATCTGAATTGAGGGAGATGGATGCCATCTTACTGGGGGCCATAGGACATCCTGCAGTAAAACCAGGAATCTTGGAAAGGGAGATCTTACTAAAGCTCCGCTTTGAACTGGACCTTTATATAAACCTTAGGCCTGTGAAACTATACGAAGGGGTAAAGACACCTTTGAGGGACAAAAGACCCAAGGACATTGATTTTGTGGTTATAAGGGAAAACACAGAAGGGCTTTATGCAGGTGGCGGTGGATTTTTCAAGAAAGATACCGTGGATGAGATTGCCATACAAGAGTCAATAAATACGAGAAAAGGTGTGGAAAGGTGTATTAGATATGCCTTTGAATACTGCCAAAAGAGAAACAAAAAAAATCTTCTCACACTATGTTCCAAGACAAATGTTTTGATATACGAAGGTGACCTTTGGATGCGTGTATTTGAAACCGTTTCTAAGGATTATCCTGAGATAAAAACTGATTATCAGCATGTGGATGCACTGTGTATGTGGATGATAAAAAATCCAGAAAAATACGATGTGATAGTAACCAACAACATGTTTGGTGACATCATTACAGACATAGGTGCAGTATTACAAGGAGGTCTTGGCATAGCAGCAGGCGCAAACATAAATCCAGGCAAGCATGCCATGTTTGAGCCCATAGGTGGGTCTGCTCCCAAATACACAGGCAAGAATGTTATCAATCCCATGGCTGCTATAATGGCAGGTGCTATGATGCTGGATTATCTGGGGGAAAAAGATGCCTTTTTCTGTGTGGAAGAGGCTGCCAAGCAGGTACTTTCAGGGCATCTAAAGTCATTGGATGCAGGACAGATGGGGCTTGGCACAAAAGAGGTGGGGGATCTGATGGTCCAATTGATCCTAACATAAAAACAGAAATCCCGCCCGTGGGGCGGGATTTCTGCGGAGGGAGAAGCAGATTAAACACAGCCCGTGGGCTTGGGCAGACCTGCCATCTTGCAGGCGCCCTTACCTGGGCCAGAGGGGAACAGTTCGTATATTTCCTTCAGCTTAAAACCTGTGACCTTGGAGAGGATCCTTACCATGGGAGCTATCCCGTTCTTCCTGTAATAGTCCTGCAACACCTTGATGATCTTCCAGTGGTCCTCTGTAAGCTCTTCAATACCTTCCAACTTCTTCACATACCTAACCCATGTCTCGTTCCAGTTGTTGAAATCGTCAATGAAACCATCTTCATCCACATTAAAGACCTGGCCTTCAAATTCTACCGTTGGCATTGATGACCTCCTTTTTTAATATATTCATTATTTAAATCCAAGACCGCTGAGTTTAAAAGGTTCCTAAACCAATATACCACTTTTGTCAATAAATTTTTTCTCCCCCAAATGGGCTTTTTGGGCGTATAGGGAAGCAAGGTAAAGCAGGCCTTGTGCCCAGCTGGATTCCCCAAGGGCATGTACGTGCATGTAAGTTCCAAGGACAGGGCCTTTTACCAATCCGTCGGTTTTTTGGAAAAAGCCGTTTCCCCTTATCACCTTGAAAGCAAAGTCCAATTTAGAACCTTCAAAGGGATTTGGAAGGCTATAGTGGAATTCATGGGCCCTTACCACCTTATGAAGGGCATAATAAGGGTTGGGAAGGACCACCTCAAACTCTGTGTATCCATGCCCTGCAGGAGAGTCTTGGAAGGCAAATTCCACTGGGAATATGTCCAACATGGGATAATGGCCACCTCGGTAATTAATCCCCTTGCCCAAGTATATGAGTCCTCCACACTCTCCGTAGACCGGCAGCCCATTATTTACAAGATCCCTTAACCCCCTTCTGAATGCCACATTGTTGGCCAAGGCCTCTGCCTGTGTTTCTGGAAATCCTCCTCCTATGTATAGCCCGTGGATCTCCGTGACTCTTTCATCCTTCAACGCATCCATAAAGGTGATCTGAGCCCCCAGATTTCTCAAAAGTTCAAGGTTTTCAGGGTAGTAGAACCAAAAGGCCCTATCCAGCATTACTCCTATTTTGGGCCTTTGAGCCTCATAAGCCTTCGGAGTCTCGGTGGTATGTGTGGAGAACTCAAGGGGCTCTGCCTCCTTGGCAATGGAAAGCAACATATCCATATCCACATATCTCTTTACCAGACCCTGCGCCCACTCCACCGCCTGCAAGGCCTTTTCCTGTTCCCTATGGGGTAAAAGTCCCATGTGCCTTTCTGGGAACGGGTTTTGTCTTTGTTTGGGGATGGCACCTGCCACAGGTATCCCACATTCTGTCTTTATGGCCTCCCTTATGAGCATCTCCTGCCTTTGGTTTGCCACCTTGTTTAGGATCACTGCCTTTAGGGGCACCTGGGGGTCAAGCACCTGACATCCCTTTACAAGTGCAGCAACGGTACGAGTGCTCATGGTCACATCAACCACCAAGGCAAGCGGCGCCTTCAATGACTTGGAGAGCTCTGCAGTGGAAAAGGAACCTGCCACATCCATTCCATCATATATCCCCCTGTTTCCTTCTATTACAACCATGTCATATCCCATGGAGGAGGAAACAAAATGACCACAGAGCCTTTTGGGGTCCATGATGAAGGCGTCTAAGTTTCTACAGGGTTGTTTTGCAGCCAAACTGAGCCAACCTGGGTCTATGAAATCAGGGCCCTTCTTAAATCCCTGTACCTTTAAGCCCATGCACCTAAAAAAACTTAGGATACCGATGGTGATGATGGTCTTACCTGAGCCCCCTCTCAAACCACCAATCACAAGCCGGGGTATGTGTAATGCCCTGTTTATCTCCATGTATTAAACCTCGCTCCTACCTATACAGCCCATTGCTTCAATTTCCAAGA
>JGI24721J44947_10000064_pt1 | contig 108113 bp, 103 predicted proteins | sample YelNatPaOPGAMG01_FD_44947 | JGI IMG/M metagenome (IMG submission 44947) | reverse complement strand
CCAATTGGATGCGGATGGCCCCAAGGCTTAAACCCCTTTTGGCACCTCAATTCATAAATTCATAGCTACATCTCCAATGTCAGCACAGGTATAGACAACCTTGGGGTGGCCCGCATCACAGGCTTCGTGATTGAACATGAGACGATCGGGATAGGCCAAAGAGGATTACAGCCCCTGCCAAGATCTGAAGGATCATGGAAAGGCCAACCAATCCTAACAAAGATACCTCATAAAGCAAACCCATGGCAGCACTTCCCGCAAACCAGCTTATGCCAAAGGAAGTATGGAATATGCCGTATCCTGTGGCCCTTTTTTCAGGGCTTACCATATTGGCTATTTGGGCCCTCAGTATGGATTCCTGTGCTCCCATGCCCACTCCCCAGATGATCATGCCAAAGATAACCATGCCTTCTCCGCCCAGGAATACCATGGGAGGAAATAGGGCAGTGATAAAGCAAACCGCCACCAATATCTTCATGCCGTAACGGTCAAACAGCTTGCCCAGTAAGAGGGCAGAGAGCCCATCCGTGCCCATGGCAATGGCATATATGATGGGGATCCACCTGTCAGGAGTTTGGTCCGTGTGTTTTAGATGGTAGGCAATGAGGGGAAAATCAGCATAACCTGCTCCAATGGAAGAGGCCGCCAGGATATAGACCCAAAAGCCCTTTTCCAATGCCCTCTTGCTCAATTGTGGGAGTGGGATCTCAAGTGTACCAGGCCTTGGGTATTCTCTTCGGGATATGAGTAGGAGCGAAATAGCAATGGAGGCTGGGATTAGAAGGACTCCAAAGGCAGAGCGATAACCTCCGCCAAAGGAGATCACAAGGGAGACCAGTACTGGTCCAAGCACTGCCCCAATCTGATCCATGGCCTCATGGATACCAAAGGCCCAGCCTCTGCTGGTCTCGCTTGCCGCATGGGATAGCATGGCATCCCTAGGGGTCACCCGAATGGCCTTTCCCAGCCGCTCCAGGATAATCAGGAGGGCAGCCCATTCCCAGCTTTTGGCCAGGGCCAGGGCCGGCACAGCAAAGAGGTTCACACAGTACCCCAAGATGGTGATAGGCCAATAGGCCTTGGTCCTATCTGTCACAAGGCCTGAGACAAGCCTAAATGCATACCCAATGAGTTCACCCAAACCTGAAATGATACCCACTACCGATGCCCCTGCACCCAACAGGGCAAGGTAAGGTCCTAAGATACTCCTGGCTCCCTCATAGGTGGTATCCCCCAGGAAACTCACAAGCCCCAAGAGCACCACAAAGCGCCAAACGGTCATCTCAGGCCATTACTCCCACTGCAGTGAGGCAGTTCTTTAGTTTCAGGGCTATTGCCTCCAAGGAAGCCCTTTGGCCTTCCAGCAAGAGCTTCCTTTCGGCCACTTCTCTTTCGCTCCCTTTTTTAAGTTCCATGGTCTTTTTGATTGCAAATTCAATCTCTTCCTTTGTGTTTTGAACCTTCTCTCTAAGTTCCCACCTGAATTTGAAATGACTGTTTTGGAGTCTTTGGGCAAAATCAGCCCGCACCCTTCCACAGTTTCTATCAATCAATTCCGGAAGCTTTTTCTTTAAATCTCCCAGGATCATCTTTTGGGATAAGAATTTTGGGAGTACCGAGCGGGTCAAAAACTTTAATGCACCTTCCAGATCAAAGAACTTGGGAGGATCTCCCACCATATAGTAGAGTGAACTTTCTGGATTGAGAACTTGCTCTCCTCTAAACTTCTCAATGGAAAGTTCAAAGAGGCCGGATGAAATATCCAGGATCTCTTGTATGATATCGTTTATCTTAGCAGAGAAACGAGCTGCTATTGCAGCGTATCTCTCCTCCAGTTTTGTGTTTTCACTTTGAAGCCAATTGTCAAAGCCTTTCACAATACCGTTTTGTACATAGGTTTCCATTTCCTTTGCGTATTCAGACAGGGCAAGACCTTTCTTTTCCTGGTGCATCTTATCCAGACCTTCTATCATCTTGGTGACCTCATTCCTACGAAATCTCTCAAGATCCAAGTCCAGTTCTTGAATCAGCCGCTTGATCTCTCCCTCAAAAAGCACTTGGGCATCAAAGGCGTCTTGGTCAATCCTCTTCATCTCTTCCTGAAATTTCTTGAGCTTTTCTTCCAGGACTTGAAGGGGTGTATCCAAGGCCTTCAGCTCAATTTCCATCCCTAACTTCTCCTCACCTAAGATCCTCAACGCCTGTTCTGCGCCTGCCCTGATAACTTCCTTGCCCTTTTCAGACATCAAAAATTCGCTTAAGAGCTCTTCCAGCCTTGGGAGTTGGCTTTGTTGAAGCAGGTTGTAATCGGAGCTTTGTTTGGCAGCCAAAGCCAATTTGGCAGAAAGGGGATGCACCTCCACATGTTCTAAATTTAAGGCCTTTTGTATCACCCCTTTGCTGAACTCCAATGACTCTTTGCGTTCTTGTTGATCTAATCTATCCACCTTATTTTGAACAAAAAACACCTTGCGTATAGACTGACGCACATCATTAAGAAAGGCCAGTTCCGATTGGCTTATGGGAGGATCTGCTGCCAAAAGGAATACAGCAGCGTCTGCCTTTGGGAAAAAATTATATGTGACTTCCGTATTGTTGGAAAAAACAGAGCCCACCCCAGGTGTATCCACCAAATACACCCCATCTTGAAGAAAAAGTGAAGGATAGGATATCTGAACCATGTTTACCTGTTTTTCATTGTTGGGGTTTTCTCTTTCAGTGACATACAACGGGACCTCTTCAATGCTGATCTTTTTTGTGTGTCCATCCAAGAAAAAGACCTCCACATCCTCTTTTTCTCCATACTTTATCATGGTGACAACAGATGTGAGCGGCACCACCGCAGATGGTAATAATGCTTCACCCAAAAGGGCATTGATAAAAGTGGTCTTTCCCCTCTTGAACTCTCCCAGTACCACAAGATAAAAACTGTTCTGTTCTACCTTTTGATAGACCTCGCTCAAAAACCTGGTTGCCCTTTGATTGTTTCTCCCAGAAACAAAATCCTTTAAGGCAGCGATGTTTGAGAGTAATTCCTTCCTCAGCTCTTTATATTCATTTAGCATTCAATCCCTCCTTGATGAAGATCACCTAAACAAAAACCCCCACTCTTGGTGGGGGCTGAAAATAACACCCCACACGGCGGTTTGACCTGTGTGGGGTAGGCTTCCTTAAGACTCCTACCCCGGCACCTAAGAGTGGGTAGAAGTCATCAGCCTGCTATGCGCAGACGGTTTAGGCGGACTTCATCGCCTTTAAACTAACTCTTATAGCCCTGGGGAAAATTTTGTCAAGGGAATTTGTATGGTTTGGGCATACCCGTCACTTACGAAGTGTTCACACCAAGTAAGTGGCTCAAATGACCGAAGTTGGTAAGTGCCAGAAACGAGAGAAAGGCAAGACGGGCGAGGTAAGTTAAAAGTTCAAATTGGAAGGCTTGCGCTCTCCTTGTCCACTTAACTTAGACCTGATCAACCAAACACCAAAGTAGACGATACAAACAAAATCAAGGTTCCCGTCTTGAGGTAAAATGAGAATGTGTGGCAATAACATATACGTAATCGCCATTATCGTAGCTTCTCCTTCAGCACTTCTACTGGGGAAGAGGGTATGGGGTGAGTGAAATAATATGAGTGTCCTAACCCGCAGGCAGGACTCTTGAATTAACACCCATCTAATTGCCATACAGTTTCCTAAAAAGGGCAGGGTTAGTTATAGGGAACCTGTCGCGAGACCAAATTAAGTTATATTGATCCTCATTGCTGTCAGCAAGGGGCACGGAGTTTTCATAGAACATATTAGCCAAGTAGCCATACGCCCTAAATGCTAAAGGCTCATCCTGCTACTTCAAGAGTGGTGGTCTTTCTTCCCTATTTCTTTTTATTTTTTTCTTCGTACATGGCCTGATCTGCTTCCTCCATAAGCTCATCAAGGCTTTTGGGGCTCTTAGGGTCAAAGCGGGAAAAACCGATACTTAAAGATAGCTGGAACAAACCTTGTTCCTGGCTGTTGCTCTCTTTGAGACTCCTTCTTATCCTTGCTATGATGTCTTGCGCAAATCTTTGTTTCGCCTCCACTGCAAGTACGGCAAATTCATCACCACCTATCCTCCCAACTATGTCTGATTCACGAAAGGTCTCTTTTAAAATCCGGGCTGCCTTTACAAGTGCCTTGTCTCCTTCCTTGTGTCCCAGATTATCGTTGATCCATTTCATACCGTCCAGGTCTATAAAAAACAACAGTGCGCTGTTTCCCGTTCTTGCTGCAAGTTTAAGTTGCTGCTGTGATAATATTAAAAATCCTCGCCTATTGTACAGGCCTGTTAGTTCATCTGTAATGGCCATTTCTTTCAAGGCCTCTTCAAGCCTCTTTCTTTCTGTTATGTCTTCTCCAGAGCTTAGAGTTCCGACAATACGACCGGACTTATCCTTTAGCACTGTATTTCTCCACATTATAGTCCTTATCTCACCCTTTGTTGTCTTTATGCAATTCTCATATTCACCATACGGCTCCAAGTCACCACTCATGATTGTCCTAAATACATTTTTCAGCGTTTCTCTTTCATTTTCAGGGATGAAACAGTCAAACCAATTCTTTCCAATAACTTCTTGCTGTTTACACCCCAAGATTTCACAGCCTCTTTTGTTGATAAGTTTTATATTTCCATTTTCATCGAGAATAATGATTATAACCCCAGCTATATCAAGGTAATGCTGGGCCATATTTTTTTCATTTTTAAGGATCATTTCTTTTACAATTCTTTCTGTGACATCTTCAATTATGGTAATAGTCCCAACTACTTTATCTTTGCAAACAAGTGGGGCTATTTGTGAAGTTTGTTGCATTTTATCAAAATACTTTTTATACTGGGGGTCAGGTGGCAAAGCGATCAGATACTTATGGAATACACGGGATAGTATAACCACTTCCCCTCCAAGGGCTTTTTCATAGAACTTAGCAAACTTCCTCTCTATTAGATTTTCAGGAAGATCCAGGATGTTTTTACCGATTATATCATAAGACGATAGTCTGGTGTGGACTTCCAGCCATTTGTTCCATGATGTTATGTCTAGATTTGCATCAGTTGTGAAAATACCAAAATTGGATGTATTCTTCATCCAATCTAAAATTGCATCCTTATATTCGAAGTTTTCCATTTACAAATTTACCTATCCATCTCCAAGTTTTTTATGCATTGGATGAATTTATCCAATGAAACAACGCCAAGCACTATAAGAAGGTAACCCCCTACGTTACTTTCTTTTACTGTGAAGGTAGTGACCACTAAAATCACATATCTAATTTCCTCTTTACCCATCTTTATTGTGTTGAGAGTGTGATTCAATTGGTTGAGATGCAAATGTGGAACAGAGAATGTTATGTGAACATGAAGCATATTCCCAAATGTGCCTAAGCATGCATTAAGTAGAATATTGCCGACCTCTATCAGTACTTCCTTTGCCGAGGTCTCCATGTTCTCTATTTCTTCACCTGTCAGAAGGCTTGCAAGGACAGTTGCACCTTTATAGTCAAGTATTAAAAGGGCATCACCTGATACCTCGCCTGTGAAGATTTGGTGTACTGTGCAAACGTCACTGTTTAAGATTTCCATTAGAACTGAAGGGAGTTGGTCAATGGTGCATATTTCAAGCTTTGGCACGGTTAAGAGGATTCGGGAGCCCGTTAGTTCGGAAAGAGAGGCTACAGCACGGCCAAAGGCGATATTCACAATCTCTGTTATGGCATCTTTCTGAAAATCGGTTAGTATCATGATTTTCTCCTTTTTAAAGCCCTCGATACCGCATCAAGTACGGTTTCTTTCTTGAACGGCTTATTTATAAATGCTGTGGCCCCCTCATTCATCACTTCCTCNTTTGTAGCTTCCTGTATGTCAGCGGTAGCTACTATTATGCAANCATTTTGGTCCAGTTGTTTTATCTTTTTTAGGACCTCCAGTCCCGGCATAGCTTCCATTAAGAGATCAAGGATCACAACAGCAGGCCTCTCCAAGAAGTATTTTTCTATCCCAGATACACCCTCTGCAGCCTCTATTACATCATAACCTCCCTCAATAAGTATGCCCTTTAGCATCTTCCTTGAAAGAGCCGAGTCATCAATAATCAATATCTTTCCATGTTACCTCCACAAGTCAAAACAAAAAGATAGTCCAAAACAAAACCAAGATTTATACCTTACCCGATTGTTTTTCCTCTTGCTTATAATGAGGCTATGATCTCTTCAACCATTCTATCAAGAGGGATGCTCTTGTCGCTGAGACCTGCCTCCACCACGGATCGAGGCATACNGTAAACTATACAAGTTTCTTCTGCCTCTGTAAATACAGTGCCCCCCTGAGACTTTATCCATGCCGCTCCCTCCTTTCCATCCGAGCCCATACCGGTCATAACAACTCCCAGGACCCTGCTCTTATATACCTCTGCCGCTGAACGAAACAGCACGTCCACTGAAGGTTTGTGCAGTGTATCAAATGGCCTGAGGTCCAAATGAGCAAACACCAAGCCATCGTGCCTTCTTCTGAAGGTTAGGTGCCTTCCAGCAGGTGCNATGAGAACCACCCCTTTTTCAACCGGGTCACCCTCCTTTGCCTCTTTTACCGTGAGTGGAGATATCTCGTTGAGTTTATTGGCAAAAGGTTCNGTATAGNCAACGGGCATGTGGATCACCACTGCTACCGGGATGGGAAGGTCTTTAGGAAATTGAGGTATTATTTGTTTTAGCGCCTGGGGGCCTTTGGAGATGCCCAGAACCAGTGCATCGAATCTCTCCGAACGTGGTTTAAAGGTTTCCACTTGGGGAGGCTCTTTAACCTCCAAAGGGGGCTTCATGCGCCTCATTGGAACGGATGAGGCGATTTTCACCTTTTCTATAAGTTCGTTGGATATCTTGTATATCCTTTCTGTGGCAAGGGCTGTTGGCTTTTGCACAAATTCCACTGCACCCAAGTCAAAGGCCTTCAACCCAAGTTCACTTGTCTCCCCTGCTATGCTTACAATGACCACNGGGATTGGGTTTTTCTCCATCTGTTTTTGCAAGAACCCTATTCCATCAAGGTTTGGCATGATAAGATCCAGGGTTACCACGTCTGGCTTGAGCTGTTCCACCATCTCAAGGGCCTCTTCACCATCCCTTGCAGTGCCCACGACCTCTATATATGGGCTTCTTAATAGCATCTGTTTTATGACCTTTCTCACATAGGCAGAGTCANCAACTATTAACACACGGATTATCTTGGCGGTTGAATCGGTTAAGCCACTTGCTATTGAAGTTCCATTTTCAAGTTTGCTTTCATATGACATCTGTGCTCCTCACTAAAAGTTTTTATGTTGTGACAGGTTCAGCATTTTAGGAACACTTAACATAACAAAAAGCATCCCCGATTTCTTTTAATTCGAAACTGGTTGTTATTCTTAACAATGACTCCGCAGAACCTACAAATAGGTAGCCAGGAGAAGNCATTCNTTCAAAGAAAAATTGAACGGTTTTCTTGATAGCTTCATCTGNGAAATATATAAAAACATTCCTGCAAAATATGACATGGAAGTTAGCCAAATCGTAGATCTTATCTTTTTCCAATAGATTGGCCACACTAAACTTTACCCTGCTGTCTATCTCAGGCACAATCTTAAGGAGATTTCCTTGCCTTAGGAATTATTTTTCTTTCAGCTCTGCTGGGATATTCCTGAATGCCCTTTCCCTATACAAACCTTCCTTTGCCTTTTCTACTGCCTTTCTGCTACCGTCACTTGCTTGGATTTCAATGGGAAGTCTTCCAAACCAACCTGCCTCATTTAGTTCCATTGCAATGGTGAATGGTTCTTCACCCGAAGCACATGCAGCGCTCCAGATTCTTATGGGTTCGCAGCCATAATTACGGTAGTGTTCTGGAACGATAATGTCTACAAGGGCCCTTATCTGGTCTGCCTCTCGCCAGAAATATGTCTCTGGCACAGATAAGATATCCAAGATGTTTTCCCACTCTTTGTAACTATCTTTATCGTACCTAAGGTAATAATAGTAATCCAAAAAGGAGGTAAATCCCCCTTTCCAACACAAGGGGCGATAGCTTATCTTCCAAGATCTCCTTCTTGCCGTTGTCAAAAAAGATGCCGGTTCTCTCTCTGATTAGCTCCCTTAAAAGGATAAATTGACTGTCTTCCAGGCCAAGTATTTCGCTATAAAATTTCATGGCCTCCCTCAGTTACAGGATATAGAAGTTCTCCGAGATCTAATAAGCCTTTCGGCCATCCCACGCACCGTCTCATCTGGGNCGTGAACAGCAACCCAGGCAAGCTNTTTGTCCCCATATCTGCTACCCAGGTAACCTAGTGCGTTTACTGCTGAAAGGCGGACCTTTGGGTCCGGGTCGTCCAAGGCCTTTAGCATTGCCTCTGTGGCATCGGGGTGCTTCACGCGGGCAAGGATGTCAACCTGCGGCTCGTCTTTTAATCTTTCAAGAAGGTGAGGTACGGCACGTTTATCACCTATCCTGCCTATGGCAATTATGGCCGATTTAGAAGTTTCCAAGCTCTCGGAGTGGATCTGCTCTATCAAGAGTTCCACAATATCCCTCCCATGCTGTACAACGGCCTCTATCACCTCTTTTCTTGCAGAGGGGTCTCCAAGGAGCCTTGTAAGGGCTATATCCACATCCCTTCCTCTTAGCCAACCCAGCATAACAATAATCTGATGCAAAGAATCCTCAGGGCAATTACCCAAAAGGCCAATTATCTTTCCAACACCCTTTTCTGTAATGGTGCTTGTTACAATATCAGATACGGCACTTCCTTCACCGTACAATTCATTGTAGCGATTGTAAATCTGTAAGATTGCTTTTAAAACGGATTATCCATCCACTCCTCCGGTATTTAATAAATTGACAAGATATGGAACGACTTCCTCATTTCCAAGTGCACCAAGTGCATCAACCGTAGGCTGGGCAAGCATGTCATCATCAAGTAGCGGAATTAGCTTCCCTAAAACACTTGTGTCACAAATATTAATTAATGCATCTATTGCTGGAAATGAAAGGAAAAAATCTTTTGACTTTACGATCTCAAAAAAATAATCCACAGCCTGTACAGCTCTCAACTTGCCAAGAGCCTCAATAACATGGAATATGACATTTTTATCTTCATCTTTCAAAGCCTCTATTAGATATGGAATTGCTTTTTTGTCATTTATTTCTCCTAAACATAACGCAACATATTGTTTAAGTTCTTTATCATCTGATTTGAGAAAGTCAATAATGGCATGCCTGCTCTTAACCAAAGTGGCCACTCATAATTATTCAATCTGGCCGGGCAATATTATCAAACAAGGCCACTGATTCTTACGAAACAAGGCCAGCCATTCTTATGCAACAAGGCCATCTCCTTCAGCAATCTGCTATCCTTGTTCTTAAAAGTTTTTTAAGGCAAGGAGGCAAGAATATGGCAAGAAGGAGGTTACACATGCGTAAGGCGAGACAGGTATTAAGGTTAGCGATGAAGAAGAGACTACCTCAGAGGGTAATAGCGAGGTCTCTGATATTCCCATCGAGCTAGGGGTCATCAGGGTCCAATAAGAGGCAACCCTTATGGCAGGAAGTCCACCTTAGAGGCTGGGATAAAGGAGGTGAGACAGCTATTCGAGATAATAGATGAGAGGGCTGAGAGGGGTGGTATAATAATGGCAAGTCAGATACCTGTGGGGAAACGGCACGAGAGGATGGCTGAGCCAACCATTGCTGGTGCGATCCTTGACCGCCTCGTCCATAATGCCTACAGGATAGAACTAAAAGGAGAGAGCATGAGAAAAAAGCAACAGATAAAGATACCAGAGATGGTAAAATAGGAAAAGCAGGTGGCCTTAATAAAATAAGAATCACTGGCCTTGATAAATAAGAACAGCTGGCCTTGATAAATAATATTCAACGGCCAGATTGATAAGAATAGGCAATTAATTAGGATTTTGTGGGAAAAGGATCTCAGAGCGCTCATAGATCATATTTCGAAGCACCCGAGAGAGGCAGGTAGGCTCAGCCACATCCTTGGGTTGTCACCTGAATTGGCAGAGATAGAGATGTATAAGGTCATATTAAGGTTTAAGAACTTAAAAGGGCTTCACAAAGAGGTTCTTGAATACTTAACACAAAAGGGTATCGAGGTTGGAAATAATGGAAGAGTTAGAAGGGATCTTAAAAGCAGGGCAAGAAGGCGAACTACTCCCTTGTGAACTCACCATAGACGAGGAAGGGGATTGGTATCACAACGGCCAGAAGGTGATTAGGGAGGAATTTGTAAGGTTTTTTTACCAGTGCTTAGACACCTTGCCCGATGGCAGGTATGTGCTCAAGTGGAAAGACCAGGTGTGTACCTTGGAGGTGAAGGACACCCCTTATGTGGTCTGGTCTGTGGATATAGAGGAGGGTGCTATAAGGCTTTTTTTAAGTGACTGGTCTTGGGAAGTTCTGGATCCCGCAACCCTTTGGATAGGCAAAGGTGGCATACCATACTGCAAGGTAAAGGGGGGAAGGTTCCTGTGCAGATTCAGCAGGAAGGCCTTTTATCAGCTGGCCGAGTTCATCCAAGAAGGTGAGGAGGGGTTCCACCTTGTGATAGGGCACGAATCATTTCCATTGACACAAGGGGAAATGGAGGTTAAAAATAATAATGATCGCGGGGTGGAGCAGTCAGGTAGCTTGTCGGGCTCATAACCCGAAGGTCGGAGGTTCGAATCCTCCCCCCGCTACCAAAAACGAATATCCTATTCCCGCAAAAATTATAGCCGTCAACTGAGCCCAAAAACCTGACCCAAAATTTTCCCTTGAAATTAACTTCTACACTTACCTCATTCCCACCTCACCACCGGCCTCTGAGATATGCGAGAAAGGCGAGAAGAGAAAAGCGAGTTCAAAGTTCAAGGTTCAATGTTCGGTCTGTGCTGGAAGGGCGAGAAAATCAGGGTAGGTTCAAAGTTCAAGGTTCAAGGTTTATATTTGTACGACACGGCCGGAACGGGCGAAAAATGGGTAAAAGTCTGGGTTCTGATTTTCATCCCCACTTGTGTCACCCTGGGTCACGGATGTTTCTCTTCAAAGACCGGAATGTTTGATTTTGAATCGGTTACCCCTTCTTTCTTGTTTCCTTACTACACAATGCCCTGTTAGGGAGATAAATATTGCCTCTCGCCGCTAAACTCGTACCAAAGGAGCTTGCCTGAGACATCTTTTGCGATCTTCAAGGCAAATGGTGAATTCCTCTCAGAGTCTTTCCCAAGTTCAATTGTGGGATAAAATCTGAGATCGTAGATAATGGAATATTTTCCTTGATTTTCCTCCACAGGAAATCTTAGGAATTCTTTGAAAAAGAAATTCAAAAAACCATCTTTCTCCCACTCATCAGCAGGATTTGGTGGATTAAATATTTTGAAGTCTTTTGTTGCTACCTCCCTTTTGGTTAAGATGTTATAAACCAGTAGGGTAAAATTGTCATCTTTCTGTACCACTACCTTCCACCTTAAGGGCGCAAGTGCGTCTGGAAGTGCATTGACTTTATAGGGAGCATATTGTTTTGCCATATTATTTTCCACATAAACCTTTACACCAAAAGCTCCCAATGGGTAGAAAAACCATACTATCATGAGAACGGTGTAAAGTAATTTCCCATTCACCTTTTTTAACCTCATAAAAATGTATGCTAAAAACAGCACAAACCAGTATATGGGGTCAACTATAAACATGGCATCCAGGGCATAGCGGTTTTTTATTGCTGGACTTAGAAGGGAGGTACCATAACTTGTCATAAGGTCTAAATACAGATGGCCCAGTATGCAGATAAATGCAATCCAAAATATCTTACCAAAACCTTGCCACGAGGCTTTTTTGATTCCTGTGGCAAAACTTACAATCAGAAAAGCCCATATGAAAGCAAAAAATATTCCATGGCTTAATGCCCTGTGGTGTATCACATACTCTTTCTTTCCCAAAAGCAGGGTTATTATGTCAATGTCAGGGATTAGTGCGGCAATGATTGAGACAAGAACTATTCCTCCCAGATTGTACCTTGATGCAAAGAATTTACCTTGTATTATTCCAGATACGAAATGCGTTGCCTGATCCATCTCTATCTATACAAAAGATACGGCTTTATCCAATCAAGGTATGTTTTATGTTCTTTTTCCCATTGTACTGTCATTCCTTCCAATTCTATGCTTCCTTCCACATATTGTCTAATTTTTGTATCTCCTGCTACGATGTCAATGGGAAGCCTTTCATACTCATACTCATAGGGAGGCAATTTCCACTGAAATTCTTCTGGATACTCCTCCTTTAGAATCCTTAGAAGGTGCAATATGAACTCATATGATCTGATCTTTTGAGGATCCTTCACATGAAGCATAAATCCCTTGCACAATCTTCCTTGCCATTTATTAAACGTCGGCTTGAAAGCATACTCTTGGAGAACAAGGCCATGCTGATATCTAATATCAAGCCTTCTCTTGATAAGGTATGGATCCATATAAGGAGCGCCAATTATCTCAAAGGGCCTCGTGGTGCCCCTCCCTTCAGAGATGTTGGTTGCCTCCAACAGGACACAGCCTGGGTATAAAAGTGTGGTGGTGGTCCAGGGCATGTTGGGAGATGGCATGAACCAGGGAAGGCCTGTATGATGGTAAAGCATCCACCTCTCCCATCCCTGCATGGGAATCACCTCCAGCTCCAGGTCCAGATGATAATAAGACCTCTGCAAGCTGGCCAATTCCCCAAGGGTAAGCCCATGTCTCATGGGTATGGGAAGGTTACCCACAAAGGAAAATAAAGAGGGTGTGAGGATATTCCCTTCAATGTGAAGTCCGGCCAGGGGGTTGGGTCTATCCAGGATCAATACCTTAACCCCCAGCTTGCTTGCAAGCCGCATGCAAGATAGAAGCGTGGTTGAAAAGGTATATACCCTTGTGCCCACGTCCTGGAGGTCTGTGACCAAAATATCAAGGCCATCAAACATCTCAGGGCTGGGCTCTCTTTGCTGGAAATACAAGCTGTAAATGGGGACCTTGTAGAAGGGATGGATGCTATGGGGGGTTTCGATCATATTGTCTTGATCCTCACCGGAAAACCCGTGCTGAGGGCTGAAGATTGCCTTCAGAGACCCAGGTAGAACCTTTTGGATAATGTCAACTGCATGTTCATAGCACTTGCTCATGGAGGCCTGATTGCACAAGATGCCCATTGAGGCCCCTTTGTACCTCAAGGCCTGCTCCTTAAACATATCCAAGCCCGTGAAAACCAATCCCTTGCCCCTTTATGGATTTTTCCTTCTCCTTAGCCTAACACAGGTTAGCTGAAGGAAAAACCCAAAAGGAGGGTCTGAGGGTAACCAGAATTCCCTTTGGGAAAGGCAATGAAACTTTTGTAAGATGATCTCAAAGATTTCAGGCCCAGAAAGGAGAATTGGTAAATGAGCACTAAATTTCTAATCACTGGTGCCAACGGACAACTGGCAAAGGAATTTATAAGGCTTTTTAATGAAAAAGGCATAGATTATGTGGCATTTTCAAGACAGGAACTTGATGTTAGTGATTTTTTTTCTGTAAATAAGATCATCAAAGAGACAAGGCCTGATATAATCTTAAACTGCTCAGCCTATAACAATGTGGATGAGGCTGAAAGTAAATTCTATGAGGCACTGAAGGTAAACAGCTTGGCTGTATATAATCTTGCCATAGCATGTAGGGAGATTAGGGCTCGTTTTGTACATTATTCCACAGACTATGTATTTGATGGAACAAAAGGTGGCCTATATTTAGAGGAAGATTTACCCAATCCCCTAAGCAAGTATGCAACAACAAAGCTTGTGGGAGAAAATTTATTAAAAGATGTGCTTACTGATGGATATCTTATCTTTCGAGTTAGTTGGGTTTATGGAGAGGGAAGACAAAATTTTATATACAAGCTACTTATGTGGAGTAAGCAACAGGAAAATCTAAGAGTCGCTTACAATGAGGTTTCAGTTCCCACATATGCAGGATTCATTGCCCTAAAATCATATGAAGCAATCAAAAAAGGACTCAAAGGCCTATATCATCTTGTGCCAATGGGTTATGCCTCAAGGTATGAATGGGCAAAAAAGGTGTTTGAAAATTTAGGGATCAAGAAGGATATACAACCTGTTTCCAAGGAGATATTCGACCTTCCTGCCAGAAGACCTGACTTCTCTGCAATGGATTCCTCTAAAATAAGGGCTGATTTGGAAGATGAGTTCCCCCACTGGGTGGATCTACTGAAAGGCTATCTGAAATCTATGGGCGGGCTTTGAATGAAGGTGTATCAAGATATGGTGGAAAAGTAAAAATTGAGCCCACAAGGCATTGGGCGTGCAGCCGCACCTCCGGCCACTTAAGGGCAGATGAGAAATAAGGTCCCATAGAGGGGAACCGCTAAAGGACAAGACCAGACAACGGCCCAAAGGGAATTCTTGTCTATGGATTTATCAAGACGCGCATGATCTTTGAAAAATATTGCTCATCTCCGGCCAAAAGGTTTGCGATGAACTCCACACCAGATAGTTTATATGGACTTACCCATTCATCGTTATGTTTTATCTTGAGAACAGGGTTTATAATGTAATGTCCCTTTCTTATCCGTTTAAAGAGCTTTTTGCAATATGGATTAGTGCTATCTTGCTCGTTCTTGCTTAGGAGAGATGAAATATACTGTCTCTTTTTTCTGTAAGAGGGAACTACATTCTCAGGGAGACCCTCTACCAATGAACATATATAAGGAGCAATGAATTGAAGACCATCCAGAAAAGCAGCATTGAATCTATGGTTAAGCAGGACATAAATAAGGTGGAAAAGGAGGAATTCGCCCTGATTCCTGTCAATTTTGATGAGTTTACCATCCACATTTATACTTAGGCTTAAAGGTGAAATTAGTTCGTGTATCTCTAAAAATGATGATGCCGCAAAATCTTTGTCCAACACGGCTCGTTTTAATGCATTTTGCCATGCTGTGAGGCCAAAGTTATCCGTCAAGGATGGGTTTGCACCTCTATCCAAGAGTTCTTTTACAAGCTCGATATTCCCTGTCTCACAGGCAAGCATGAGGGATGTCTTTCCAAACTCTGAAAGATGGTCAACTCCATATAGATCCGCATCCCTAAGGATATCTCGGGATAAATTAGCTGTGTATTTCTGGAGATATTTTGTAGTTAGATTTTTTCTCTGCTGTTCATATAAAAATCTGTTGAAGTATTCAGTGCCTTCTTTATCAAAAAATATTTGTTTTGCCTTGTCAAAGGCATATCTACTTAAGAACTTGATAATTATCGGTGCATCATAAAAAAGGGCATATTCAAAGAGCCTTTTTCGTGGTTTTTGGGGGTTATCCTTGGCCGTTTGAATCTGAGAGACCAATTTCATGACCTCTTCATTTGTTAAGACCTCCCAGGGCACCGGTTGTGTCTTAAGGATTCTCCTTCTTATTTCTTCAGCCTGTTCATATTTCCCCTGGAGCTCAAGCTTTCTTGCCTCCTTTTGCCATTCCTCCTTCGTGGATTGTTCTAGTTTTACCGAGATAGTATCAAGGGAATTCATAAGTCCAACAAGTCTTAGAAAGGGATGACTTACTTCGCTTTCAATCAGATACACTCTTTTTATTGCACGTGTTATGGCGACATAAAGAGAATTTACAAAGAATTTGTAAACTTCAAGCGACTTGTCTGTTTTGTCAGAGGCACGCATATATTGGATATCTCCTTGTAAGTCCTCTGGGTTTATACCTTCTATAATCTCGTTAAACCTTGCTTTTGCATTGCTTATAAAATTGACCAAGATTACATTTTCGTACTCCAAGCCTTTGGCTTCCTGAACACTGAATATGAGTGGCGTGTTGAAAAACCTTTTGACAGCTTGCTTTTGCTCATCTTGCATAACGAGGACGGCATATTTCGTGGATCTCATTATGCTTCTATTTAGGTCAGATTTTATTTTATCTGTCTCTTTAAGGAGGAATACGTCTCCCTTTTCATTTGATACACTTTTCATAAGATATGCACTTTCCCTGTCAATGGAACCGAATCGCCTTTGCTTGATCATTAGAATCCTGTTTGAAAGCTCTGTTATGGCCAAGGAATTGCGAAAATTTCTATTTAGAATCCTTGTGATCTTCCTTGGTTGCAGAGATGAGGTGTTATAAAGCATGGATTTGAGGCCACTCCAGGAAAAGAAGTTTGGGTGGACGATCTGGTTGGAATCTCCGCTCAGGATAAAGTTGTTAGGATTCTTAAGGCACTTTAGGATAAGTTGAAGCTGGATATTTGTGATATCCTGAACTTCATCCACCACCAAGAAATCGTACACCGCCTCTACTTCTTTGAGATACTGATATGCAAGCACGTTGGGATCATAGTAATTGTTTTCCTTTAAAAATCTTAGGTATCTTTCAAATATGCCATAGACAAAGGGTCGCTCTTTTGGAAGGAATATGGATCTTTTAACTCCAAGATTCACATATTCTTCCTCCGTAAGCCATGGTTTCTCCGAGGACGCACCCGTTATTACCCCTCTTATCTCCTCGTAAAGCCTATGGGCATCGCCAATAAGCCCTTTTTTGGGAAACCTTTCTATCCATTTGGAGAAGACCTGATAAGTGACCTCCTTTCCCTCTGGTATGTGTATACTCTCTAAGAACTCTTTAAAGCAAAGGAATGATAACTCCTGATTTTCGTTTTCATAGTGATGGCTGTAATACAGCTTTTCAGCATAATCCACAAGGTAGCGAGATAGGGTCACATAAAGCCCCTTGCCTGATAATAGTCTAATCTTTTCGAGGGTTACAACGGTCTTACCACTACCAGCAGGTCCTATTAAGATAACAGGCAATGGGACTGTATAAACCTCTTGCTGCTCCGGGTCAAAGGAAAGGATCTTATCAAGGAAGTAAAAGTGTCTTGTGGATGGATTCACATAGCTTAAGGCTGTAAAGGAATTTTCTGTGAGTTCCTTTGGAGTTACAGGAGGGAGCTTGGATTCATCCACTCTTGCACCCCTCAAAAACCTGGATTTCTCATAGGCATGGTTCAGCACAAGTTCCAGGATCACCGCATATCTGTCGCCATTGTATGACATGATCTTGAAAATAAGCCTGTTAGAATCGCCAAGCTTTGCCCTGTAAAGGTCATGAGGGATGAGCTTTTTCACCTCTGCTGAACGAAAGTCGTCCTTTTCAAGATAGCCAATGACTTTTTCGTATTGCTTCTTTACCTTTGATGTATCAAGCCCGTAGTATTCAAGAATCTTCATAACTCTCCCACGATAATAGAAATTGGCCTGATCTTTAGTCTTTTAGGCCGCCGAGAGCTCTATTGGGTCTAAATAAGAGAAGAACGCCTTCTCTATAAGTTCTTTTGCCTGTTGGATTAACCCAGCTCGAGGGGATTCTCCTGTAATTTAGTTTGGTTAGACGCCTCATTCCCAAGTAAACTATGGTGCCCTCATTGGTAGGGTTATATTATAAAATCGCTGGCACAAGGGCAACGATTCAGAGAAGACTATTTTGTGTTATGCACAGGCCTAATCCTTCTCGAATACCCCTTGCTGGGTAAAGGGAAGTTAAAAGGCCTAAAGGACCTGCAAGGACAGGAGAAATCCAAGGGCTGGAGGAACAGGGGGTGTGTTAAACCCCCTGTGATTGTCTTAATTTTTCAACCTGCTAATTTTTTTACAGCCCATTTGCCCAGGAAAAGGGTCACTGCTGCCATGGGCAGGAAGGTTTTCAAAAAGTATGTGGTAAGATCCTCTCCTTTGACATGGCCTAAGTACATGGCAAAAGTAAGTTCGGCCAAGATAAGTACATCTATACCGAGTACCATCAATTTGGACCTTATATTCATGCTCTTCTCCTATTTTGTCCGCTTAGGTTAGTACTATTTTTTCCTAAGGTCTTGTTTGGTTACGTTCATGACCTTGAGTGCCTTTCTCTCTGTTCCGTTTATAACATAGGCTATTCTCACTATATCACCTGGCTCTGGGTTAATACCAATTTTGGCTTTAGCCAGTTTATATGTATTTTTTATGCCTGTTGGCTTCCCATATGGAGATTCCTTGGAAATATTTGTATCATATTCTTCAATAACCAGGACTTTTTGATTTACATCATATTGTATACATTTGCCTTGGGACACCTCTGCTGCAAATGTCAAAGATGCTATAAGGCAGCTTATTACCATTAAAGGTAGTATAATCTTCATATTCATGTTCACACCTCCTGTTAAGCCTTTGCCATGGCCNTTGCAAGTTTCTTTTCTCTGATCTCTTCCCTTGCACCCTTAATCATTATGTATGCAATGTATGCACTTATTGTACTGATTGAACCAAGGATTATTACCGCTGCCAAATTTGAAAAACCGTATTCTTTAAGTATTATGGAGATCATGCATGTAAGTACTGCGCAGCCAAACAGAAGTCTTATACCATAGCCCTTTGCATATTTAGTAGCTACAGTACCTACCTGCGCACCTATTGCAGCGCCGGTTAGCATGATAAACACTGCCACTATCTCTATCCTACCTTTTAGGGTGTAAGTAAAGGCTCCGTAAAGGCCTGATATCATCACCTCGAAAAGATCTGTTCCCACTGCTATATGGGTAGGACACCCTATTAAGTATACAAGCGATGGCATACGCAAAAGTCCGCCTCCAATCCCCAGAAATCCTGCAAGGAGACCGGTGAGGAAGCTCACGGATATAGGAAGCCACATGGAGCAGGTAAAGCCTGCTGCCTTGAAATGCACCATAGGTGGTATCTTTATCTTATGTAAGGTCTTGTACCATGTTACACCTTCTGTACCTTTTTCACCATCCACTATACCTGCCTTCTTTTTCTGTATGGCCTTGTAATAGTCATAGAAGACCATAGTGGCTATGAGGGCCAGAAAGGCCACATACACCCATCTCACCACAGAACCTACAATTCCTAGACGTTCAAAATACATAATAAGCCTTGCTCCTATTTCTATGCCTGCCATAGTTCCCACTATCATTACTACCCCAAGCTTGTAGTCCACATTACCAAATTTGGAATGCCTCATTGTGGAAATGATGGATTTACCCGCTATGTGTGCTATGTCAGTACCTATGGCAAAGGCCATGGGAAATCCCAGGATATTGAGGCCTGGTGTAACCATCCAAGCCCCTCCCATGCCAAAGAAGCCCCCAATTATTCCCACTGAAAGGCCTATGAGCACAAGGCCCGGCCAAAAGATTTTAACCCCTGCAATGGGCATATACACATATAACCACTCCATAACAGCACCTCCTTTTTAGTGTTCCAAAAGCTTTCTGGATCTTAGGTCTATTCCAGTCCTTGCCATGATGTAGTCCATAATGACTCCCAGCAAAACCCCGTAAAAGGCCGTTAGAACCACTGCCCAAACGGCGAACAAAAGTATGTTTGTGTTGTAAAGGTCTGAAAAATACTTCAAGATGGCACTGTCCACCATTCTGGTGTCTGCCACTACAACAATGTCCTCTGCCTTTTCTCCCCCTGCCCAGGCAAGAGCGGGCAGTAGAAGAACTGCGCCTGTTAGCCTTAGGAAGATCTTTTTTAGTAAACCCATGGAACACCTCCTCTTTTCGAATTTGCCTGGGGTAAGATCAAAAACCGTACCTAAATTCCAGCAAAACACCTGAAACAGGTTGAGGGCCTTGTAAAATAAAGATCTTACAATCAGTAAAATCCATCAATTATTCCCAAGAGCCTCTCTTTGCCAGAAGCATTACAGTGCGGCATTGCCAAAACCTTGCAAGATTTGCAGGGCATTTTGCAATACATGGCATGATTCATGCTTTTTAGAACCCGCAAATGCCAAATAGCTGCGAGGCTTTGCCATTTCTCATGGTGAAAGGATTTTTAAAAGGGGGTTAGACATGAAATACAGAGAGGTGCTCTCTGGGACTGCCACTTACTTCAAAAAACAAAGGATACGGGTAAAGCTTATGCTGGCTCTTGTCCCTTCGGTTGTTTTAATACTCACAATAACCGGTTATATTACGTGCCTTGTCTCCAATAGCTTTCTTAAAGAGGCCATAAAGAGAACCGTTACCTTAAACACATTAGCTGTGGCTCACGAGATTGAACTTGTTTTTGAAAAGGTCTTAAAAGATATGAACCTCATACATAAAGCCTATGTTGAGGGTGAAGACCTTGTTAAAACATATCAAAATTTTGCAATAATAAATGGATTTCCCTATGCTGAGATAGGAATCTTTAGCACTAAAAACAAATCATGCAGTTTCCTTACATCTTTCAGCAATGAAAATGTCCGCTGTTTCTCTGCCAATGAACTTCAATATATTAAACCAAATCCAAGTGGTATCTTTTTCAAATACATTAACTCTGAAATTTCGGCAGATTATTTTACTGAGGTTGTTGAAGTGATATATCCTTCCTTAGAAGGACAATTACAGCATGGTCCCATACCGGTTTTTAGAATCTACAAGCCCATAGTGGACAAGCAAGGTGTCATCTCTACTGTTATAGTTGTGGGAATACCAGCAGGCGTAATTAAAAGGATATTAAGCCTTTACAACTCTGAAGAATCTCCCCTTTATGGGTATGCCAGAACACCAGAACCAAGGTTCCTCTACTTCTTTGACCTGGATGGCTGGATACTTTTTGGGGCCCAACAGAATCCCCAGCAGGAAAAATCTTTTTCCTTGGATCTTGCTTTCCGAGGACTTTCAGGGAGTTTCGGCAGGCCTTTTTTCAGAGAGGCGTTCAGACCCAATAGAGAGCATGTTGAATTTTGGAATATGGTGGAAGGGATTAAGAAAATGCAGTGTGGAGTCTTTACATTTTATCAGGAACTTGAGGGTTCACGGGTAAGAGAGTGCTATACGGGATATGCTCCAATAAGGTTAGAAGGTAAACAGGTTGTGGCCGGCGTTTCATATTTTGATAGAAGCAGGTTGGAAATTTTTGCAGGATACAAACATGTGGATGTGATGTTTATACTAACTCTTTCCAGCATAGTGCTTGCTGTTCTTATCATTCTCCTTATTAGCAGGGTTTTGACACGACCTATACTTGAGTTAGTTGATGCTGTTAATAAAATTAAAGGGGTTGATTCAATAAGTACAATAGAAATTCAAGATTCTGACTATGAAACAGATCTGTTGAAGGATGCAATAAACCAACTACTATTAAAAATCCAGGAACAGGTCAGGGAAATTGAAATTAGAGACAAACATATTCTAAAGACTGCATTAATGGAAAAGGTTGACTTTGATGACTTGTCACATGGAAGTGCAAAGGAGGACTTGATNCCTGAGATTGTGGGTAACAGTTCAGCAATAATGAAGGTTAAGGAAGAGGNGGTTATGGCATCTAATGTGGATGCAGATATCTTGATTGTGGGAGAAACAGGAACTGGTAAACAATTATTGGCAGAGGCAATCCATAGGTTGAGCCCCAGGAGACATGGGCCATTCGTTTCCATCAATTGTGGGGCATTGGATGAGAACCTTCTGCTGGACACGCTTTTTGGTCATAAGAAAGGTGCTTTTACCGAGGCAAGAACCGATAGAAAAGGGGCCTTCTTGAGTGCCAATGGGGGCACACTCTTCTTGGATGAGATAGCTTGTGCCTCTTTAAAGGTGCAGCAGGCCCTTTTGACTGCCCTGTCGCTAAAAAAGATTAAGCCCCTTGGGAGCGATGAGGAAGTGGATGTGGATGTGAAGGTGATTGCCGCAACCAATCAGGACCTCAGGAAATTAGTGGAGGAAAAGGCCTTCAGGGAGGATTTATATTATAGGTTGAATGTCATATCTATAACCATCCCGCCCCTTAGGGAGAGAAAAGAGGACCTTCCTTTGCTCATATGGAATTTTATGGAGAGATTTAAAGGGGTGATGGGAAGGGAAAACATAGGCCTTTCACAGGGCGCCTACAATGCCCTTCTAAGTTATGATTGGCCGGGAAATGTAAGAGAGCTTGAGCACTGCATAAAAAGGGCTATAGCCATGGCTAAAGGAGAGGTTATAAAGATTGAGGATCTGCCTATCCAGGACATGGGAGTGAATAAATTATTTAATGTTGTAATGGATTCTTCAGATAATGAGATAAATGTTACCGTGCCAAAGCTAAACAAAAGGCAAAGGGTTCTTTTGAATTTACTTATGCAGAAAGGTGAGATAACCCGTTCAGAGTATCAGGAATTGATGGGAGATAACCTTCCTTCACGAACTGCAATATATGATTTGCAACAACTGGTCTCCTTGGGACTTATTGAAAAGATAGGAAAGGGGCCGGCTACACGTTATAGGTTGATAAGGGTGAAATAGCCCCAAAACACTATGCCTTGTTCAAAGGCCTGATATAAATCTTATATCACTTTACCTTTGTCAACATCAAGTTTTCCTTCGCCTTTTTCTTTTCGTGGGCCTCATCAATCTTTACGATGATTTCATCANTGGGACAGGGTTTGAGCANGTATTCATAACCCCCTAATTTTATCATTTGAACAGCTATGTCCACAGAGGCATGTCCTGTGAGAATTATCACCTCTGGAAGTGGGTCCAATTTCTTTAACTTTGCCAAAACCTCCACTCCATGCATGCCGGGCATCTTAACATCCAGGAGAATCACATCAAATTTTGATTCTTTTACCTTTTCAAGGGCCTCGTAGCCGTCTCCTGCTTCTTCCACATTATACCCGTTTGCTTCCAGAAGCTTTCTCAGGGTATGTCTGAACCTATCCTCGTCATCCACGATCAATACCCTTGCCTTCTTAGCTTTCTCTTCCATCTCTTACCTCCATTGGCAGATATACCTTAAATGTGGTACCTTCTCCCACCTTGCTGTGCACCTCTATCCTTCCACCTAGTCTATGAACAATGTTCTGGCTGATAGTAAGGCCAAGCCCTGTACCTTTACCCGGCTCCTTCGTGGTGAAGAAGGGGTCAAATATCCTGGGAAGGAGTTCATTGGGAATGCCTTGTCCGTTGTCNTCCACGGAGATGGTGAGAAGAGGACCATCTGTATCAGTGCGCAAAATGATCCTCCCATTACTGCCGATGGCACACATTGCATTATTAAGCAGGTTCAACAAGACCTGCCTTAGAAGAGGAGGATCTGTTTTAACCTGGGGGAGGCTTTTGTTGAGTATCTTCAAGACAGAGATGTTCTTTACCCTGGCCTCTTTTTCCACAAGGGCTGCCATGTCTTCCACTATCTGATTTATATTGGTTTCCTGAAAGACAAGATCAGTTTTTCTGGCCAAGGCCAAGAGCCTATGTGTAACATCTTTGCACCTGTTAATTTGATTTCTTATCTCGTTTATTCCATCCACTATTTCTTTTAGTTTCCCTTGGGTCATAGCACCTTGGCCTGAGATTAGATATTCCATCCATTCTATTTCCTGGGTCATTACAGCAAGAGGATTATTAATTTCATGGGCTATACCCGTTGACAGTTCTCCTATGGCAGCAAGCTTTTGTGATTGTATGAGCATATTATCGAGCTCTTTACTTTTTTGAAGCATTTTAGAAAATATTTTTGACTCTGATCTCCAACTTAGATATTCACACAGAGCTAAAAATAAGATTAAGGCGAATTCAAAAGAATACCTGTTTACAAAGGTAATAAAACCAAGGCTTATAATTATTGCACCCGTCAGGTACTTAATTTTTTTGACCTGTTCTAATGAGCTTTCTTTCATAGGCCTTGTTCATTTTTGAAATCAAAATATCCAGTTTTGTAGGCTTCATGACATAGTCATAAGCTCCATACTCCATCCCCTCAATTCCCAACTCCACAGAGGCATGGCCTGTTAACATTATTACTTCTACATCAGGCCATTTAAGTTTTATCTTCTTTAGTACCTGTATCCCATCCATTTCTGGCATCTTTACATCCAGGATTACAATGTCAAAACTTTCCTTTTGAAGAAGATCTAAGGCGGTTTTCCCACTATTAGCACCCTTTGCTGTTATGCCTCTTTTATTGAAGCGATTCACAATAGTCTCCAAAAAGTCTTCCTCATCATCCACCACAAGTACTTTGTATTGGCTCATATTGCCTCCCTATTTCTCATATTTCCGNTCTTCTCTTAGGTATCCTAATTTTGAAGAGCGCTCCTTTGGGTTTGTTATCGTGCACTGTGATGTCACCACCCATCTTTTTTATAATGCTATAAGATATTGAAAGTCCNAAACCAGTGCCACTTCCCACTTCTTTTGTGGTGTAAAATGGCTCGAATATCCTTTTCTTCTCCGAGTCGGGTATCCCCGGGCCGTCGTCTGCCACTTCCACACAGACCTGATCATTTTCCAATTCATATGTCTTGATCCAGATATTTCCACCTGTTTCCACAGCATCCCGTGCATTCTCCAAGATGTTTAAGAAGACCTGTTGAAGCTGGGAGCTGTCTCCTTTGATAATAAGGGGAGAGTAGTCGGTGTGGATGTTGATTCCTTTAAGTTTTATCTGTGTCTCCAAGAAGCCTAAAGTCTCGTTCAAAAGCTTTGCTATGTCCACCGTCTCCTCCACAGGNTCCATCTTTCTTGCAAAACCCAACATTCTATGAGTAACTTTCTTGGCCCTTTCCACGTTTTCTTCTATCTTATCCACGGCCTTTAACAGTTCCTGAAAGTTCTTACTCTCTTTTATGTCCTCCTCCTCAATGAGATCCCTCATCCAGCCTGCTTTCTCCAGGATCACTGCTAAGGGATTGTTTAACTCATGGGCAATTCCAGCGGCCATCTTTCCCAGTGCTGCCAACTTGCTGGACTGTATCAGATCTGCATCCAACTGGGCCTTTTCCCTTTGGAATACAATTAATTCTTCCACAATAAAATTCACCACAAACCGCACTCCTATTATTAGCAAGATTGAACCGGCCAATAGAACGAGCAAAGAAAGATTTCTGGTTTTAAAAAGTGGGCCAATCTCTGCGCTGGGATTTTGCTCTATTATCAAGAACCAGTCCTTTATGTCCAAGCGGGCCGATACCTGCAGCATATCCTTTCCTTCTATCTCTTTGAGGATCAAGTCAGCTGTAAAAATGGATTCCATGTTGATGCCTTCTTTTTTGTCTAAGACCTTCTGTCCGAACCTCGGCGTTGTTTGTAATATCCCTTCACTGTTAACTATGTAGGCATTTCCTGTCTTGCCGATGCTGACAGGGTTTACAAGCTTTTCAAAAATATCCGAATCTATTGTTGCACGAAGGATCCAGAAGCTGTTTTTTTCATAGCGCACCACAGCAATGATAAAATGTGGTACCTGCCTCACACCTGTAAATACATCGCTTATATATATTGCTTGAGTTATAGATTTTCTAAACCAATCTGACTCTCTGTAATTTACTCCCAGCAGTTTATAAGGGCCATAGTAGGCGATATGGTTTCCAAATTCATCTATCACTCCTATATCCACAAAATATTTAGAACGGCTTTGAATTGAATTAAAAAGCTGAGAAAGATAGTTCATATCCTTGATTTGGTCAATAGTGTGAGAATAAGCAATGGTAATCAATTGATTAACCCTTTCTTGCAGAAATACCTCAATAGCCTGCTTCTTGTCTATAGCCACTGTCCTTAGGTTTTCGGTGATTTTCTGATGATAAGCCCTTTGAAATAGAGCATAAACTGTAAGACCAAATAGTAAAACAGGTAGAATTGCAAAACTAAACAGGGCCCATCTTATTTTTCTTTTGAGTTTATCAAAATATTGAAAGGACACGCTCATCTCCCAAAGGAATATGTTCTTATAAGAAGGTAAGCAATATATGTTCCAGTGTGTCTCTTAACCATCTTATCCAAAGAAGCGGATGGATGGCGCCCTTACGGGGAGACATTATGTGGAGATGGTTGTACCCTGTGGATGTAAAGCCTATTGACAATGTGTAAAAGTTTAAGGGGTGTTAGGTTTAGGGAGATGGGTATTCCTTGAAAAAAACCTTTGCGTAAGCTGTGACGCTTTCTTCACTTTCCATAAGCATATCCATTTGCCTTGTGTACTCCAAAAGCCTGCCAATTTGCCTTAACTTTGTGAGGAGTTCATCTTTGGGGTATTTTAAGATGCGGGCCTGTACATTATCCTTGACAATATCCACTTGAAACCCCATTTCTTTCAGGATCAATCCTATTGCCCTTGCNCTTCTATTCCTTCTCAGTTCATCTGCAGCACCTCCCATAAAGCAAAAGGTTATGTAGTTCTTTGCTAAGGTATCCCCACAGTAAGTATCCAGTATGCTGTAATGATATCCCACACGAGAGCTGAAGTTCATATATTTATCGGAAATGATTGCATAACTTTTGTCCCCAAATCTCTCCACATTTAAATTGGGCGGAGAGAGGGCCTGTTCNGTCAAAACAGAAAGAAAACCTTTGAAATTAACAGGTCGTGGGCCTTGCAGTCTTTCTCTTTCTTCATTCATGCCCAAAAGTAGCTCCTTCAACGGTTCACATCTGATATGTTGCATGAATACTTTACTTTTAGAAATATTTTGTGTTACAAGCCCATTGCCAATGTCTATGATGTGGAGGTCTATGGGTAATTGGGCNTTTAGTTTGTATGCATACTCTCCCACTTGGGAGACATTATCACTGAGTTTAAACATTTCTTCATAGGATTTCTCGTGAACAAACCGCATCAGGTCATGGATTGTCTTAATCCCATGGGGAGAAAAGTTGTATGATTTTGGATCAATGAGATTAAGAGGTATTATGTGTCTTGAGACTTTTTTCAATGTCTCATACACTGGGGTGTTGAACATTATGCCCTTTTTATCCTCTGCCAAAGATAAAAGCTCTTCAATTTTACCTCGATAGACCTTTAATGCAGTACTATCAACGGTGATATCCATTCCATTGGGAATTGCCTTTGTGGCTGCCTCCAGATTGATGATACAAGGTACACGGAATTCCCTTGCCAAAGAGGCAAAGTGTCCTGTGACACTTCCCTTTTCTATCACTGCAGCAGATGCCAAAGGGAGTACCACCGCATACTCGGGAGAGGATTGTTTGGCGATCAAAACGCCTCCCTTGGGAAAACAGGCAAGGTCATCTTCTGTGTTCACTTGGTATGCTGGCCCGTATCCCACTCCCCTGAACACGGACTCTCCGCCAAAGAGGATCACCTCTGCTGAAAAATCTTTTCCCGCCCTTGTGGCCACATGGGCATCAGCGGATATCCTTAAAGGCCTGGACTGCAATATGTATACTTTCCCATCCTCGTCTACTGCCCATTCAATATCTTGAGGATGCCCAAAATGCCTTTCCAAGGCCATTGCATATTGGGCAATGATCTCTAATTCTGACTGGGAGACAGAGGGAAGGTCCCTCATGTCTTGGGGGACCTCTTCATCCTTGAGGGAGCCTCGCTCTGCCATCGTAAGTCTTAGGGGTTTATGGGATATGCTTTTGTAAATAATCCGATGGGGATGTTCTCTGCTCACATGAAACTTATCAGGAGTAATTGTCCCATCCACTGCATAGGGACCCAAGCCCCAAACTGAATTGATTACCAAGTGATTCACCCTTGGATTGGAAGGATCAATTGTGTATGCAACACCACTTGACCTTGAATTTATCATCCTAATGCAGGCAACTGACATTGCCACATCTTCATCCCTCAGTCCCAAATTAAATCTATATGCAATAGCCCTGGGAGTGTAGAGGCTTGCAATAATCATTTTGTATGCATTCAAAGCCATGTCTTTTGTTACATTTAAGATTGAAACATACTGGCCCGCAAAGGATAATTCAGAATCTTCTCCAACTGCACTACTTCTCATTGCAACACTAAAAGGTCTGGTGTGCTTAAATCTCAATTCCATTTCTTCAAATTCCCTTAGTATGGCCTTTTCCAAGGTATCTGGTACCTTTGCCCTGAGGATCATAGCCTGGATATCCTCACTCAGTTCCTGTGCCTCCTTGGGGCCTGATGGTTCAAGTTCAAGTTTCCTTTTTTGTATAAGATCCACCAAGTCATTTGCCTCCATAAACACCTTGAAGGCGTAGGTTGTGATTGCAAAACCTTCTGGTACAGGGACATTCGCTCTATTGAGCGCCTCTCCAAGATTTGCATTCTTACCACCCACCAGATCCGCCATCTCCTTGTTTATTNGTGCATAAGGGAGGGTCATCACTTCGGGGATCTTTTTATCCATTTGCTCAAGATCTTCTTTTATCTTCNTCTGTATCTCCTCCAACTTTATGTAAAGGTTCAAGTAGTTATCACGGCTTATGGCATTTAGGGCCCTTACCATCCTGAGCCCATGGGAAGTGGCCATGGCTGTCCTGCTTCTCACATAGGCCATCCCGAAGACATGGTTTCCGTTAAGCATCTCTTCTATTTCGGCAATGAGCTTTCCAAGTTCAGTGTTGGACTGGAGAAGCTCTTTGAAATTTGTGTACTTAAAGCGGAAAAGGGATTGCACACCCAGGTTCTCTNGGGCCTTTCTCCTTTGAATAAGTCTTTTTATGACTGAAAGTAGCTTGTTCATCACANTTCAATAGTATATCAAAACTTAGGCCAAGGTAAGTTAAGNAGTACTTAAATTCAATGATATCTTGGCATTGAAAAAACCAAGGCCTCATCCATTAGGTGGAAGATAAAAGGAAATGTCAAAATTTTTGACAGTCTGTAAAAGGTTTTCAGTGCCGACAAGACCATAATTAAATAAATCCTTCAGAACATAACTCTCTGGGCAACAAAAGAGAGGGAATGGTTTTTGCTGAGATGAAATGTGCCATGGAAACCCAAAAGATCATACTTGTTTATGATAGGAATCCTAATATAAGGCAGTTTCTTAAAAGGGAATTGTCACAGAAGGGATACAAGGTTAGGGTTGCAAAGACACCCCAAGAGGCGATGAAGTATGCCTACTGGCCGATACCTGCGGATGCAATTGTCATGGATCCAGAGGGCATTTACAAGCCTTTACCTGATTTTATTAATGAGCTTGAAATAAGGGTCCCTGCTGTTCCAATCATATTCCATGACTTCAATGTTTCCGAAACGAAGATGTATATAAANAGAGAAAATACTTCTTTTGTGGAAAAATGTTCAGAGAGTATAGAAAATATAATCAGAGCACTTGATGACATCTTTGGGGAGAGTAGATAGTTGTGGATTACTACAAACACATAAAAAAGAGAATATTGATAAGTGTCATTGTGGCAGGTGTTGCACCTCTACTTATTATTACAGGCATACTTTTGTTTAATTTTCAAAAGAGCTATGAAAGAAGACTCTGGAGTCATCTTGAGCTTCTCATAAAAATGCACTCTGAATATATAGATTCCTTTCTGATCAAAAGAGTTTCGGATATGAGAATACTAACAAGGATTTTTACTTTTGCAGAACTTGCTTATCAACCTTCGTTAGAAGACAAGTTGTTTTTTATGCAATCAATATATGGAACCTTTTATGTAGACCTTGGAGTGGTGGATGAAAGAGGTATACAGGTAAGTTACGCAGGTCCCTACAGGCTAAAAGAGGCAAACTACAGTGATGCGCCTTGGTTTCAAAAGGCCATAAACAGGGATACATATGTGAGCGATGTGTTTTTGGGCCTTAGAAACTACCCTCACTTTATCGTTGCTGTTAGGGACGACTGGTTCGGAAAGAAGTGGGTCTTGAAGGCAACAATTGATTTTATGGCCTTCAGCAAGTTAGTGGAAAACATTAGGGTTGGTTCAACCGGGACTGCATTCATTGTGAACAAGAAGGGTGAATTTCAGACAGCAGTGTATGGGGAGATAGAAAAGGATATACCCACTATCACCGACATAATTAACAACTCAAAATGTCCAAACTCCACATGCGTTCGCAGTGTATATAACTCTGTAAATGGCAGGAAAAAGATACTCGTGGGGTATCCACTAAAGGACAGGGAATGGCTGCTGGTGTTTACCCAGGAATATTCTGACGCATTTTCAGAGTTCAATTCAATGGTAGGTTTCACTTTGATTACTGTTTTCGCCACCCTTGTGGGTGTAATATTTATTGGTCTTTTTCTTTCTCAAAAGATTGAAAAGAGGTTGCAGACAGTTGACAAAGAGAAGGAAATGTTAACTCAGCAGATCGTGGAAAGTGGTAAACTTGCATCCATTGGAGAACTTGCAGCAGGAATTGCGCATGAGATTAATAATCCAGTTGCAATTATGGTAGAAGAAGCAGGTTGGCTTGAAGATCTCCTCGAAGAGGAGGATTTCAAAGACAGTAAGAACTTGGATGAATTCAAAAGATCAATCAAGCAGATAAAAATTCAAGGAAAGAGATGTAAGGATATAACACATAAGTTACTCAGCTTTGCAAGGAAAACTGATCCAGCAATGAAGGAACTGGACATAAACATAATCCTAAAAGAGCTGGTATCTCTTTCCACACAAAGGGCTAAATACGGAAATGTCAGGATCTTGGAGCGTTATGGAGAAAATCTTCCAAAGATCCTGGGATCCGAAAGCGAACTTCAACAGGTGTTTTTGAATATTATCAATAATGCAATTGATGCAATGGAAAAGAAAGGAGGTGAGCTGGATATAGAGACTGGAACAGAGGGGAATTGGGTGTTTGCGAAGTTCANGGATACAGGCCATGGGATTCCAAAGGCAAATCTCTCCAGGATATTTGATCCGTTTTTTACCACCAAACCGGTGGGCAAAGGAACTGGGCTTGGTTTGAGCATTTGCTTTGGGATCGTCAAGAAGCTTGGGGGAGAGATTCGTGTGGAAAGCATCGTTGATGTGGGTACCACCTTTACCGTTTTGTTGCCCAAGGCAAATGGGAACGGATTGGCACAGGGGAGGTGAGGTAAATGAACGGTTCCATGAGGGAATTTAAAACGCCCATTAAGTTGCTTTTGGTGGACGATGAAGTGGGCTATGCAAATGTTTTGGCAAACAGGTTGGGCAAGAGAAACATTATCGTAAGAAAGGCATATTCAGGACAAGAGGCCATACTGGCCATGAGGTCTGAGGACTTTGATGTGGCTATCTTTGATCTGAAGATGGAGGGTATAGACGGTTTGGAATTATTGAGGACCTCCAAAAGGCTGTTACCCGATATGCCCGTAATCATGCTCACAGGCCATGGCTCAGAGCAGGCTGCAAGAGAAGGCCTGAAAGAAGGGGCATTTGATTACCTTACAAAGCCGTGTGAATTGGAGGAGCTCCTGGAAAAAATTTACCAGGCCTCTGAGCGCAGGAAAAAGGCATCTGCTTGATGCCTTTCTTTGTATGCCAATGTATGGCTCAAAATGTAAGCTGATTAGTGAGAATCTGAAATGAAAAGGAGGAGCTTGTGAAATGTTTAGAAAAATGTTTAATATGATTTTACTTGCAGGAAAGGTCCATGCCAAGTGGGAGATTGAGACAAGTAACAATATTCTGAGAAGTAAGAAGAAGATCATTATCCTGTTGTTGCTTGCCATGCCTGCTATTGTTTTTTCTATTGTTTTGGCAGCCAATGATGGGAATCTTCCACACTTTATAGGCGGAAAGACAGCTTATGGTCCTGCCCATTATGATCCTTTTGTGTTTTGGATATCCATTTTGATTGGNGTATGTGCAGGGCTTATAACGGGATGTATTGGTGCAGGTGGTGGTTTTGTAATTACACCCGCACTCATGAGTGCAGGAATCAAAGGTATATTAGCAGTGGGAACAGATCTTTTTCACATCTTTGCAAAGGCAATAATGGGAACGGCAGTACACAAGAAACTTGGAAACGTATCCGTAGGGCTTGCCATAGCGTTCTTGGTGGGATCTGGGATAGGAGTAACAGGCGGAGGACTCATCAACAGGTACTTATATGAGAAGGATCCGGTCTTGAGTGATGCATTCATAAGTATTGTGTATGCACTTTTGCTGGGATTCCTTGGAGTTTATGCACTAGTGGACTTCTTTAAGCTAAGAAAGTCAGGAGCTGAGGTGGGGGCACACCACGGTGAGAGCCCTCACGGTGAAGAGGTAACAAAGGAGGGAAAAGGTCTACCTGGGAAATTACAAGGTGTAAAGANNCCCCCTATGATAAGGTTTGACCATGACCTTGTGCCAGGNGGTAAGGAGATATCAGGTGTGTTCGTGGCAGGCTCAGGTGTGTTTGTGGGTTTTGTGGCTGCAATCATGGGCGTGGGAGGTGGCTTCCTCACCTTTCCCATATTTGTGTATGTGCTTGGGGTGTCATCCTTTACCACTGTGGGCACAGATATATTACAGATCATTTTCACAGCAGGCTATGCATCTATCGTCCAATATGCCATCTACGGGTTTGTGTTTTATACCCTTGCAATGGGAATGTTACTTGGTTCCCTTTTGGGTATACAGATCGGAGCACTTACCACAAAGGTGGTAAAAGGGATACACATAAGAGGATTTTATGCCATCACCATAATGGCAGGCTTTGTGAACCGATTGTTCTCTTTGCCAGGCAAGCTGGGCAAGATGAAGCTTATTTCCATTACTCCTGAGACTGCAAAGTTTATAGATACCATTGGGATCTACATATTTTTTATAGTGGTTGGTATCTTTGGTGCATGGGTGTTTGGCAAGTTCTTCGGAAATCTAAAGGCACTGAGAGGGGAGGAGTAATATGGCTACTGATAGGAAACACATGATTCTTGGTGTTGTTTCACTTGCTGCCTTTTTCGTTGTGCTTGTAATAATGTTTCTACCCATCTTTAGCGGAAAAAATGCATTTCAGGCGGCAGATGATTTCTTTAACAGTATTGCAAAAGGATCCAGCAATTATTTTGAAACTGTAAAGGGATTAATCAAGGAAGAAAAGTTATCTGATATAAGTGTTGAGGTTTCCAAGAAGGCGGACATGGGAAATAACTTTGAAACAGTTTTGAGGAAAGCAGGTGCGTCCACAGAAGCACAAGGTGATAAGTTAAAGATAAAAGGAAATTATAGTGAGTTACTGGGGAAAATAGTGAAGGATTGTGAAGATGGGTATTACGAAAATACAAGTGAGCTTGAAAAAAGATACGGGATGAATCCAAGGATAGTCCTGTATACTTGGTGGAACCTACTGAAGGAAATGGAAAAGGAATTCAAGCTCAAAAAACAATTTAAGGAAGCAAAGATAGCAAATGAGGTGGTGGCAAAGGCAGTGGAGGTTTCCTATAACTTCTATGGGATAAAGGCAGAAAAGGCCTCTAATAAGTTTGTAACCCTATTGTTGGTGTTGGTGTTCTATGTGTTCTACACCCTTTGGTACGGATATGGGATCCTGTGGCTGTTTNANGGCATGGGTCTTGAGATGAAGGCAGGCAAGAAAAAGGAGGTATAAAGAAATGGGCTCCGGCCTCACCAAAGAGGCCGGGTCTTTCATCTATCTTTAGAATTAGGTCCCTCATATTCATTAAAATTGTTTTTCCGCCNCAGNAGGAATGTTCCAATATGTCTTTGNACAAAATNATACACCATTACATACATTTCCTTGACATTTCCCTTGGCAGGATATAGAAAGNTCCAAGCTGATGGCGTCAAAACAATTTGAAACAAATGTTTCAGGTGTGGGAGGCAAGGGATGAAGGATATAATCGTGCGGGATCTTATGGTGAGGCTAGAAGAGTATGCCACCGTGGACGAAGAGGCAAACCTATTGGAAGCGGTCAAGGCATTAAGGGAGGNCCAGGAGAGGTACAGAATTCAAAGTGGGTCCAAGTATCCTCACAGGGCTGTTCTGGTTGTGGACAAAAGCGGACGTGTTGTGGGTAAGCTAAGCCAGCTGGATATTATTATGGCATTGGAACCCAAGTACAAGGATATTTTGGGCAAGACAAACTGGGCATTCTTGGAGGCAAGTGCCTTAAGTGGTGACGTAATGCACAAAATTATGAAGGACATGGAGTTATTTGAAGAGCCTTTCAAGGATTTGTGCTACAAGGCTGCTACCACAAAGGTAAGGGATTGCATGTATTCTCCAACCTCAGGAGAATATGTAAAGGAAGATGAAACTCTTGCAAATGCAGTACATAAGCTTATTGCCGGAAAACATCAGTCCCTTCTTGTGCTTAGAGGGGAACAGATCGTTGGTATCTTAAGACTTGTTGATCTATTTGAATTTGTGGCAGAAGAGATCATGAGATGTGAAATTAATTAGACTTGGGAGGAATATTATGAGTGCTACAACTGAATCTCAATCCAAGTTTGAGTGGAAAAGGCTGTTTTTCATTTTATTGGGCCTTGGGCTTTTTCTTTTACTATATTATATGCCGCCGATAAAAGCTGCAGTGGATCCATCGGGTAAAGAGTTTCCCCTTTCAANNGAAGGGCAAGGAGCTATAGCACTCTTCTTGCTTGCAGGTATATGGTGGGTGTTTGAAGTTGTACCCATTGGAGTTACATCCATTGCCATTGGTGTATTTCAGGCACTATTTGGGATTAGGTCTGCAAAGGATGCCTTTAGGGATTTTATGGACCCTTCGGTGATGTTCATATTCGGTTCTGTTGTGGTGGGGCTGGCCTTTTCAAAAACAGGACTTACAAAGAGACTTGCATACAAAATGTTACAACTGGCCGGAGAAAATACCAAGATTATCTTGCTGGGATGCCTTGTGGTTACTGCAAGCCTTGCGCACTTTATGGCACATACTGCTGCTGCTGCAACGGTGTTTCCCATCTTGTTGGCCATATATTCACTTTACGACGAAGAAAACAGGCCCAGTAAATTCGGAAAGGCCTTGTTCATTGGGATGGCATATGCCGCAGGCGCAGGTAGCATAATTACCTTCTTGGGAGCTGCCAGAGGACCTGCTGCTGCAGGGATGTTTAAGGAATTCACTGGTAGAGATGTGGGCTTTTTTGAGCTCACAAAATACATGTTCTTGGTTGGTTGGCTCATGATCTTTCTCATCTGGGGTTACCTTGTTATCTTTTTGAAACCTGAGAAAGAGAGGATAGTAGGGCTAAAGGAAAGGGTTAAAAGGCTTGCTGAACAGCAAGGTCCAATGACCATACAGGAAAAATTTGTTATTTTTTCGGTGGTTTTGGTGGTTGTGCTTATGGGTCTTCAATCCTTTGTTCCTGCCCTTAAACCTTTGGATAGGTCAGCAATCATGCTTATCTCAACATTGATATTCTTTTTATTTAGGGTGTTAACTGTCAAAGAACTGGAAGATATTCCCTGGAATATTATACTGTTATTTAGTGGCGCGATGAGTATTGGGTTTTGCCTATGGAAAACAGGTGCAGCACAGTGGTTGGCAGTTAACTGGCTTGTGATGTTTCAAAAATCCCATTGGCTTGTGTTTGTAATGAGTATTGCAACATTTGTTTTAATTATGACAAATTTCATAATGAACGTTGCTGCTATCGCAATATCTTTGCCTGTTTCTTTGGTGATTGCAAAATATCTCAATGTAGCTCCTGATGTCATCTTTTATGCGTCGTTAGTTACTGCAGGTATGCCATTTGTTCTTCTTATTGGAGCGGCTCCAAATGCCATTGCATATGAATCGAAACAGTTTACCCCCGGGGAGTTTTTCAAACATGGTATAGTGATGAGTATCGTCCTCTTATTAGTGTTGTGCATTTTCATAGTCAGTATTTGGCCCATCATGGGGATGCAAATACTGTTGAAATAGGATAGTAGGCTATAGAGGAATTAGGCCTAATTTATAGAAAAATTCATGGCTAAGGGCCATGGAGAAATGGCTTGAATCCATGGCCCACATCTTTTATGATTCCAAAAGGGAACAAGGTAAAAATGGTATTATATCAAAGGCCACAGGATTGTGAATTTGGAGATGACTGAATTGGATGATCAAGATAAATGTGAAAAGATGAGGNTAGCTCAGCTTCAGTTTATCGGAAAGATTCTGTCTTTATTTACGCATCAATTGAATAATCATCTTGCAATTATAAAGGACTCGGTTGGATTTTTGGATGATCTGATAAAGATCAAGGGTCAATTTAAAGATGATATTAGCGAGATCACCAATACAATGATTGAAGCCGAAGAGCAAATAGAGAAGGCAACTGTATTGAGTAAAAGGCTAAACAGCTTTGGCCATAGAATGGACAATGCCTTTTCCACCTTCTCCATAAACGACATCTTGGATGAACTCTTGGTATTGGCAAGTAGGGCTACGATACAAAAGAGGCTTAGCTTTGAAAGGGATTTTTCTCCTGATGTGCCACCCATTTATAGTGATCCTTCAAAGGTCCACTTTTTGCTTTTTTGTTTGATGGAAAGATTTCTGAAAAGGATGAAGGCTGGGGGTTGCATAAGGGTGATCACCAAGGCAAAAGATCAAGGATGTACTGTTTGTTTTGCTGTGGAGGATGGAATTTGTGATTCAGAGGAAGTATGGTTGTGTTCTGATGAGGTGATAGAATATGCAAAGAGTAGTTTAGGATGCAAGACCATGGAAAATAACCCAAATTCCATTACGCTTTTCTTTGAAGGCATGGGATAAACATGAATGGTGAAATAAGGCTTTTGTTGGTGGATGATGAAAGGGACTTTGTTGAGATCTTAAAGAAAAGGCTTCTCTTGAGGGGGATTTGCGTGGATGTGGCCTATGATGGTCACGAGGCCATTGATTATCTCACAAAGGCTCAACCCCATGTGATGCTCCTGGATCTCAGGATGCCCGGCATGGATGGCTTGGATGTGTTGAGGGTTTGTAAGGAAAGATGGCCTGAAGTAGAGGTGATTGTACTTACAGGCCACGGAAACGGTGATGACCAGGCCGAGGCTCATCGGCTTGGGAGTTTTGCCTTTTTGAGGAAACCTGCCAATTTTGAGGAACTGGTAACCCAAATACAGAAGGCATATGAGAGGTGCTTGGAAATTCGAAAGGAGGTCAACCTATGGAGGAAGAATTAAGGGGAAAGGTATTGGTGGTGGATGATGAAGAGCAGTTCTTGAAGGCCTTTTCAAAAAGGCTTGAGATGAGGGGCCTTAAGATAGAGACTGCCACAAGCGGAGAAGAGGCCATTTCCAAGACAAAGGGAAGGGATTTTGATGCCATTATCTTGGATCTTGTGATGCCTGGTATAGGCGGCATGGAGACACTTAAGAAACTGAAAGAGGAAAACCCGGACCTTCAGATCATAATCTTGACAGGTCATGGGACCATTGAAAAAGGGGTGGAGGCCATCAAGGCCGGTGCTATGGATTTTGTGGAAAAACCCGCTGACATAAACAAGATCCTTGAAAAAATAGGCGAGGCAAAGCATAAAAGGGTGATGCTGATAGAGAAAAGGGCCGAGGAGCATATTGAAGATATCATGAAAAGAAAGGCTTGGTAGGTGGATCTCCAATGGAGCCTGATTTTGAGAAGATGAACGGGCTTGTGCCTGTGATCGTGCAGGACTATCTCACAAAAAAGGTCCTGATGCTGGCCTACCTTAACAAGGAAGCCTGGGAGCTGAGTTTGAAGACAAAAGAGGCCCACTTTTTTAGCAGATCCAGGAATTGCCTATGGCATAAAGGAGATACCTCAGGTCATGTGCAGAAGATAAAGGAGGTACTTCTGGATTGTGATAGGGATACGGTACTGTTTAAGGTGGAGCAGGTGGGAGGCGCCTGTTGCCACGATGGCTATGCCAGTTGCTTTTACAGGGCATTGGAAGGGGATGAGGTAAAGATCGTGGAGGAAAAGATATTCGATCCTGAGAGGGTTTACGGGAGATGAATGTATTAAAGCTTGGGATACCAAAGGGAAGTCTGCAAAAGGCCACCTTACACCTATTTGAGAAGTCAGGCTGGAAGATCAATGTAAACGACAGGAGCTATTTCCCTGACATTGACGATGACACCATAGAATGTAGCATCTGCAGGGCACAGGAGATGAGCATCTATGTGGAAAAGGGTACCTTGGATGCGGGGCTTACAGGCAAGGACTGGATCTTGGAAAACAATTCAGATGTGGTGGTGGTGGACGACCTTGTTTATAGTAAGGTGAGTGCCAATCCAGCCAGATGGGTCTTGGCGGTGCCCGCAGGGTCTTCCATTACCTCCCTGGAGGATCTCAGGGGGAAGAAGATAGCCACCGAGCTTGTGAACTTTACAAAAAGGTACTTTGAAGAGCGTGGGGTAGAGGTGGAGGTGAGCTTTTCATGGGGTGCCACAGAGGCAAAGGTGGTTTCCGGTTTGGCAGATGCCATAGTGGAGGTTACCGAGACGGGAAGCACCATTAGGGCGCATGGTTTAAAGATCATCCACGAGCTTTTGTACACCAATACACAGCTCATAGCCAACAAAAACTCCTGGAAAGACCCTTGGAAGAGGTGGAAGATTGAACAGATTGCCCTGCTCTTAAAAGGTGCCTTGAGGGCAGAGAACATGGTGGGGCTCAAGATGAATGTACCCAAGGCAAGGCTCAAAGAGGTTATAGAACACCTGCCAAGCCTAAATGCGCCCACCATAGCCAGTCTATATGACGAATCATGGGTCTCTGTGGAGACGGTGGTGGATAAGAAGGTGGTAAGGGACCTGGTTCCAAGGCTCATAGAGGCAGGTGCTGAAGGTATCATCGAATACTCCTTAAACAAGGTCATATGATCAGCCGAAAGGCCCAAGAGATTACCTCTTTTAAGGTGATGGATATCCTTGAACGGGCAAAGGAATTGGAGGCCCAGGGAAAGGAGATTGTGCACTTGGAAATAGGCGAGCCGGACTTTGACACACCCCAATGTGTGAAGGCGGGTGCACTAAGGGCGCTGAATTCCAATGAGACACACTATACCCATAGCTTGGGCCTCTTGGAGCTGAGGGAGGCAATCTGTGAACATTACAAGGCAGAATACGGCGTTTCAATAGATCCAGATCAAGTCCTTGTGACCTCTGGCACATCTCCTGCCATGCTGTTGATATTCTCTGCGCTCTTGGACCAAGGGGATGAGGTGATCGTGCCGGAGCCTTACTACCCTTGTTATCCCAATTTTATAAGATTTGTGGGAGGCGTTCCAATATTCCATGTGACCTCGCCTGAACAGNGATTTATGCCCGATCCAGATAAGATCAAGGGGATGGTGAGTGCAAGGACCAAGGCCTTGGTGATAAACTCCCCTTCAAACCCCACAGGTCAGGTAATAGAGGCAGAGGTCCTGAGAGAGCTTGCATCCTTAGGGGTTACCATAATCTCCGATGAGATCTACCACGGACTAACTTACAGCGGGGCTAAGTGCCACAGCATTCTTGAATTCACAGACAATGCCTTTGTGCTAAACGGCTTTTCNAAGAGATATGCCATGACAGGCTGGAGGTTGGGTTATATCATAGCCCCAAGACANGGCATGAGGGGCCTTCAAAANCTCCAGCAGAACTTCTTGATCTCTGCAAATAGCATATCCCAGAGGGCAGCCATCTTTGCCCTCAAGGAGGCAGGCCCAGACCTGGAGGCCATGGTGAGGACCTACGATGAAAGGAGGAGTTTTATGGTCTCCGGGCTCAGNNAACTTGGGTTTGTGATACATGTGGAACCCAAAGGTGCCTTCTATGTATTTTGCGATGCATCCCATGTGCATCCCGATTCCTTGGAGGTGAGCCGCATCTTCTTGGAGGAGGCAGGTGTGGCCGTAACCCCTGGTGTGGAATTTGGAAACAGCGTGAAGAGCTTTATCAGGTTTTCCTATGCCAATTCCCTTCAAAACATCCAAAAAGGCTTTAACAGACTAATTTCCCTTTTGGGCTCCTAATGGAGGCAAGGTTTATAAGGTCTGTGTGGACCGAGGAGGATTTATGTCCGTTGGNCAAGCCAGAGGTGGCTTTTTNGGGGAAGTCCAATGTGGGCAAGTCCTCGCTCATAAACTGCCTTGTGAACAGACGTGGACTTGCCAAGACAAGTGCCACACCCGGCAAGACCCGATCCATCAACTTTTATGAGGTTTCATATTTTTTTCTGGTGGACCTGCCTGGTTACGGATATGCCAAGGCATCCAAGGCAATAAGGGCAGGCTTAGAAAGGCTCATACTGGCCTACCTGAGGCCAAGACCCACCCTTTGCTTGGTGGTGTTGCTTTTGGATATTCGCAGGGGATTGGACCAGGATGCCTTAAGGCTCATCGACAGATTTAGAGAAGGTGATATTGATTATTGTGTTGTGCTTACAAAGGCAGATAAGGTCTCAAAATCTGAGATGATATTGAAGAAAAAACTCATTGGGCAGACTCTAAAGGAAATTCCATATCCTCCAATAGTCTTTTCCAGCAAGACAGGTATGGGGAAGGATGAATTATGGACCACAATTAATCACTCCCTGAGGGATTGCAACAAAAACATATGACTTCCATTGCCTTTTTCATAACACCCCATGGTTTTGGTCATGCAGCCAGAACATGCGCTATTATCCAGGAGCTTATGAAAAGATTGCATTCTGTTACTCCTCTCATATTAAGTACCGTCCCCAAGGAGTTCTTTCAAAATAGCATTGAAAGAGATTTTTTGTATTATCCTTTTCAGACAGATGTGGGCTTTGTGCAGGCTTCNGCCTTAGAAGTGGATATGGATAAAAGCATTACTGCTTTAGAGAATTTTTATGGAAATTATGAGGAAAATNCTAAGGACATAAAGGATTTGTTGTTAAAGACAGATACCAAATTGGTTGTATCCGATATATCACCNATTGGAATTCAAATAGCAAATGAACTAAATTTGACTTCTATCTTGATCGAGAATTTTACATGGGACTGGATCTATGAATTCTATGAAGATAGGGTTCCCAAACTCCGTCCCATAATAAATAAGATCAAGAAGATCAACCAAACTGCCCAATATAGGATCAGGACAATTCCTTACTGCGGTGAGTATGACTGTGATCTGATTGTCCCTCCTGTCTCAAGATGCGTAAGAAAAGGTAGAGACAGGGTCAGGGAGGAGCTCAACATAGGCGCTGGAGAAAAGATGATCTTGGTTTCAATGGGAGGTGTCTTTGAAAGGCTTAGCTTCATCAATGAAAGCTTTGTGGAGGAACTGAGAAACTATCCGGTCAAGTTAGTATGTTGTACAGATGGGGTTGGGCTCAGGGATTGTGGGAATGTGATATTCTTACCGAAATTCTCCCAATTCTACCATCCAGACCTGGTGAATGCCTCCGATGGGGTTATAGGAAAGCTGGGCTATTCCACTTTGGCTGAAGTGGCCAACACAGGAGTTCCCTTTGCATTTGTTGTAAGGGAAGACTATCCAGAAATGGATTGCTTGAAAACTTTTGCCCTTACCCTTGGAAACGCACTGGAGGTGAACCTATTGGAATTCAGGGAGGGAGACATGCTTCAAAAGGTATTAGGCCTCCTCGGGCTTAGGAGATCAAATGCNGATGCCAAAAACGGTGCAGGTGAATGNGCTGATTTTATTGTTAAGGTCTTAAACAGACCTTAGATTAATTANCTTGCTCAGATCATAAAATCTCCACCCTGCCTGTTGCCATGTTATACAAAGCCTTTACGATCTTAAATTGTCCTTTTTCCACAAGGTTTCTTATAATTTCGCTGTTTTTAAGAATTTCATTTTCCGTAAGAAAGGCATTTTCTTTTATGGCAATCTGGATGATGTCTTCCCTTGTACCACCCATACCCTTTGCCTTTTCAACAGCAGGGCGTAGCTTTTTTATAACCTCCCGAATATTGCCTGCATGGTCATGTTCTGTATCAACTGCAGCTGTAACTGCTCCACAATGAGTGTGAACAAGGATTATAAGCATTTTTGTTTTGAGATGGACTGCTGCATATTCAATACTTGCAAGCTCCAGTGCACCCACGACATTTCCTGCCACTCTTATTACAAATAGGTCTCCAAGTGACTGATCAAAGATCAATTCAGGTAAAACCCTTGAATCTGAACAGCTAAGAACTATAGCAAAGGGAGATTGGCCTCCTAATAGTGAGCTCCTTTTTGTGTGGCTAATATCTTTAGCTTCCAATTTTCCGTGAAAAAATCGCTCATTCCCTTCAAGTAGCTTTGCCATGACTTGTTCAAAACTCATATTTTTTGGGAATTCCTTGGATCCATTGGCCATGTTTTTCATATGCTATCCCCCTTATGCTAAGGTTGCATCCTAAGTTTATATAAGTATATTTGTCCTTTGCCAAGTCATAAAGTACAAAATGTTTTGTAAGGTTTATATAAGCCAAATTCCTAATGTTGGAATGAATTTTTTGAAAGAAAGGTTAGGGGAAAAGCAGCCTGGGTATCAACGGTCCACCGAAAGCAAGGCTAGCGTTGATGCTTTTATGCTCAGGCGTTAATATGGTATTGGTTCAGCTAACCTGAGGCGGTTTGGTATGGGGAAGTGGATTATTGAGGGATGTGGATCTTATTATCACTATTGACTGCAATTTTAGCGGCTTCAGCGGATGCATGGAGTAAGCGGTTTTTTGGGAACAGGGGATTCAAGGTGCTTGCCCTTGCTCCTCTTGTGTACTCCTTGCCGTTTTTGATCATAACCTCCTTTTTCATACCCAGGCCTGAGCTGAATTATAAATTTTGGCTCTCAATCTTTTTGGGAGTCCCTTTGAACATCTTGAGTTACTTTCTTTATATGAAGGCTATATTGGTTTCTCCATTTAGCTTAAGTCTTCCATTTCTTGCATTTACTCCTGTATTTACTGTATTGACTGGTTATTTAATCCTCGGTGAANCAATTAATTTAATTGGTCTTTTGGGTATCTTTATGGTTGTAATAGGTGCATATGTGCTTAATGTAACATCCGAGATGAAAGACATCCTTATGCCGATTAAGGCCATTTTTAANGAAAAAGGTTCGATATTGATGGCCTTTGTCTCGCTTTTCTTTAGTTTTGGAGCTGTTATAGGGAAATTGGGCATAGTAAATTCAAGTGTCATGTTTTTTGGCTGCTTTTTTTTCANCACGCAAAATATCTTGATACTTTCTTATTATGCCTTGAAGGAAAGGCATATACTTAGAGATATCGTGAGCCCTGGCCCAAAGATAATCTTGGTAGGGCTATTGTATTACATGCACATCTTTTTGCACAACTATGCCATCTCAATGGTAGAGGTCTCCTACATGATAGCCATAAAAAGACTAAGCATACTCTTCGGGATGCTTTACGGTTTGATCCTATTCAAAGAGGAAAACCTAAGGTTTAGATTAACGGGAGGATTGATAATGGTCTTGGGGGCAGGCCTTGTGGCCCTCTCCAAGGCACTTTTATAATAAAATAAAAACCAAAAATCCCCTTTTGGGGGATTTTTGGTCAGGAGGAAAGAGTGATTTTGTCATATTATAATGCAAGTTCCTTGCCACCTATAGGTACCTTAGAAATAGAGGACCNGGAAGGATCCGAGGTACAAGAANTTTGACCGAAAGATGGCCTGCCTTTTAAGATATGAGGGTAAGTTCTTAAGATTATTTGAAAAAATCCCGTTTAAAATTTTTGTCCCCTTAAAGGGCGATATTATATTTCTTCAACTTGTGCTGCATAAGGCTCTTGGTGATCCCCAAGAGATTTGCGGCATGGGCTTGCACATTGTTACACCTTTTTAATGCCCATTTCACAAGTTCTTCCTCTATCTTATCCAGCAATTGGGGGAGGGGCATCGGCGGAGGAATGAGGGAGTTTAGCTCCAAGGGCGTCTTGGACCCCTTTATCTCCTCTGGGATGTCTGACAAGGTTATCTGTTCACCATTGGATAGCACCACTGCCCTTTCCAATACATTTTCCAGTTCCCTGATATTTCCCGGCCAGGGATAGGAGTAGAAGACCTTCCACACCTCTTGGGAGAGTCTCTTTGGGGGTTCATCGGGGTGCCTAAACTTATTTAGGAAGTGTTCCACAAGGAGTGGCAGATCGTCCAGCCTTTCCCTCAGTGCTGGGATCTTTATGTGNATTACATTGAGCCTGTAATATAGATCTTCCCTGAATCTGCCTTCCTTTACCTCTTCTTTGAGGTCCCTGTTGGAGGCAGCTATGATTCTAACATCCACCTTGATGGTCTTAGTACCTCCCACCCTCTCAAATTCCATCTCCTGCAAGACCCTCAAAAGTTTCACCTGCAGACCCAGGCTCATTTCTCCCACCTCGTCCAGAAAGAGGGTGCCACCGTCTGCCAGTTCAAACCTCCCCTTGCGGCTGGAAACAGCACCGGTAAATGCACCCTTTTCATGGCCGAATAATTCGCTCTCCAAAAGTGTCTCTGGGATTGCAGCACAGTTCACGGCCACAAAAGGGCCATCCTTTCTCACACTGTTATAATGAATGGCCTTCGCAATGAGCTCCTTACCCGTACCAGATGGCCCAGTGACCAAAACAGAACTCTTGGTAGGGCTCACCTTTTGGATTATGTCAAAGATCTTCTGCATCTCTTTGNTCTTACCCACTATGTTTTGATAAGAAAACCTTCCTTTCAACTGGTCTTTTAGGAGTATGTTTTCACGTCTAAGTCTGTAGTTTTCAAGGGCCTTTCTGACGGTTGATATAAGGCGTTCGTTTTCAAAAGGCTTGGTTATAAAATCGTATGCATGCTTTTTCATGGCTTCCACAGCGGTATCTATTGTGCCATAGGCAGTCATAATGATAACAGGAACGCTTTCATTTAAAGCTTTTATTCTTTCCAAAAGTTCAAGACCTGACATATTTGACATTTTAAGGTCTGTGATAACAAGGTCTATGTCAGAATCCTGAAAAATCCTCAACGCAGTAATTCCATCTCCTGCGCTTAAAACCTCATACCCTTCTTGACTCAATAGCGTTTTCAAAANAATTTGGTAATTTTTTTCATCGTCCACTATGAGTATGCTGTCCATCCTATTATTCTCCCATATAAGCTGGCAAGGAAATTTTCACCTTTGTACCAAACCCAGGTTGACTTTCGATTGCAACAAAACCTTTGTGAGCATCAATTATGTTCTTTACTATAGCCAATCCCAATCCAGAACCTTTTCTTTTTGTGGTGAAAAATGGTTCAAATACCTTTTTGACATCCTCTGGAGCAATGCCTTTTCCATTGTCTTCTATCAAGATCTCCCAAGATCCATCTTTTAGGGAGATCTTTACCCCGATTTGTCCTTCTCCATCCAAGGCCTGAAGGGAGTTTATGAAGATGTTAAAGAGGGCCCTGTAGATCTGGTTTTCGTCTGCCTTTACAAGAACTGGAATGTCTGAAAGTTCCTTTACCACCTTCACATGTTGTTTTTTCATCTCTTGATCCAATGATACAAGTACCTGTGAAATTGTATCTCTCATATCAAAGACCTTGAGCTCAGGCGTCTTTGGCCTTGCAAAGTCCAGGAATTCAACGAGAATGCCGTTTAGTCTCCTTGATTCTTCAAGTATAATCCCAAGCAGTTGCTTCAGATCCTCTGGTGATGTTTGTGTGTGCTGAAGTAGTTCAGTAGTGCTGCTGATAACACCAAGCGGATTTTTTATCTCATGGGAGATAACTGCAACCATCCTGCCCAATGTTGCCAAACGTTCTGCCTGACTTAATTTGGCCTCCCATTCCCTTTGTTCGTTGGATCTTTGCTCAAGTATTGCTTCTGCCTTTCTCACAACCAAAAGAAGACTCACAAATATGAGGGCCATTATACTTATGGAGATTGCAAAGACGACATATTGAAATTTTTTCATTTCATTGTATTCAGAAGTAACATCTTGAAGGAGCTCAAAGACTCCCATAATATAGGTTTGACCCCCTGAGAGGGGATCTACTCCCTTAAAGGGCAAGAAGGTCCTGAGCTTTGTCTCATGGGAAGGGATGATCANTCCAACTCCCCAGATGTCTCCTCCTTGCTTTATGAGCTTTGATGAATAGTTCCCCAATGTTGCTGCCTTATATCCTTCCCCAAGGATTACCTTTTTCCCCACCAGGGTAGGGTTTGTACTGTAGGCAATGATACCTTTGTTTATGTCGTAGATGTTTACCATGTCTATCTTAAAGCCGTGTATGGTATTTTTCACCACCTTGTCCATGAGCTGATATTGCTCTTCGTCCCTTAGGCGTATTTGNCCGTATTTTGCCACCACGGGCAGGGAAAAGTTNTGGAATATTTGGTAATCCAGGTTTTGTCCTATGAGCAAGGCATAGTTTTCATAGCTTTGTAGCAGAAGCTGTTTGGCATTCCTGGAAATTATTGTGGAAAAGGGAAAGGTGAAGACCAACAANACTCCAAAGGAGGCATAGGCAAAGAATTTTAAGAGTCTAAAACCCTTTTTCCCAATCTGTTCGGTTTTTTCTTCCATCCTCTTCACCGAAAATGATCCTTTTGATAATATTAGATGGCATTTTCTCAAGGGTCAATTAAAGGATGGTGAGGAGTTGAGGAAAAGAGGCCATATACCAAATCTCCTGNTGGCAGATGAAAGGGGAAGGATTTACGAGCATCCCCACTTGAAGATGGTAGGGTTTGATGGAAATGCCTTTGTGCCCATAAAAGNGAAAGATGTTATCAGGCTACCCAGATTCAGCAAGTTGTTCTACATCCCTGGTTCAAGGCCTGTGGGTTTTGACCCCAAGAAAGGCAACATAACCCAAGTGGAAGAACTTCGCATGGCTCGTGGGGTTAAGATCAGGCCAAATGCTGTGTCTGCATTCCTTAGTCCTGGACATGTGAGACTGTATCTGCCTGCCATAGTCCCCTTGCCTGATCGGCCCATTCTGCCTCTTTGGGCCTATTGTGCAGTGGGGGTGTTGGATGGAGATATTGTGTCTGCTGCATTTCAAGTGGAATATAACCCCAAGTGGGACCCACAAAACTTCGACGACAATGTACTTATGGACCATATAGAGGCCATGAAAAAGAAGTTTTTCGGCAACAGGCTACTGGAGCACCTCATCAACTGCGCCGTGTCCAATCATTGTTTTGCTGCAAAGAACCTCTTTTTGGAAAGGTGGGAGGCCCCTGTTCCCACCAGCAGGGTGTGCAATGCCTCTTGCCTGGGATGCCTCAGTCATCAACCTGAGTTTCCCCACCTAAGATCCCACGAAAGGATCCAGTTCCGCCCCTCTGTAAAAGAGATTGTGGAGCTATGCGTCCATCACATAGAACATGCCCCAGAGCCCATCGTGAGCTTTGGACAGGGTTGTGAAGGTGAGCCCTTGACCGAGTATCTGCTCATAGCCGAGTCCATCAAGGGTATAAGGGAGAGGACCAAGAAAGGTATAATCAACTTGAATACCAATGGTAGCTATCCCGAAAGGGTAAGGCTTTTGTGCGAGGCAGGTCTTAACTCAATAAGAATCAGCCTAAACAGTGCCAGGGCTTCACTTTATGCAGCCTATTACAGGCCCAAAGGATTTGGACTTGAAGAGGTGGTGGAAAGTCTTAAGATTGCAAGGTCGTACGGGGTTTTTACCATGATAAACTACTTGGTGTTTCCAGGAGTGACCGATGAGGAGGAAGAATTGGAGGCAATCTCACAGGTAATAAGGGAGACAAAGGTGGATTTTATCCACTTAAAGAACCTTTGTATTGATCCTTGGGTTTATTTGGATGCCATGGCAAGGGAAAGAGCACCTAAGCCAATGGGGCTTAAAAGATTTTATGCCACCCTCAAAGAAAACTTTCCCGGGGTTTCCTTCGGNTATTTTAACCAAGTCCCAAAACAGTCTTTTCTTGACAATCAACGGACATCTTCCTTAGGGTAGCCAAACCGTTGGGAGGTAATATGAGAAAGTACAAGAGATCTCTTGCCTTTGTCTTGGTGCTGGGCCTGATGGCAGGCCTAATTTTTTCCTGTGGTGCAGAGGCCTCTGAACCCCTGGTGGGCAAGGTGACCTTGATGGAATTGGGATCGGATTGGTGCCTGCCCTGCAAGATGATGAGGCCCATACTGGATGAGCTTCAAAAAAAATACCCAAAGGATCTAAAGGTGGTGATTGTGGATGTGCAAAAGGACAAGCAGGCTGCCATTAAATACCAGGTGAAGGTGATCCCCACCCAGATCTTTTTTGACAGGGAGGGGAAGGAGGTCAAAAGGCATGTGGGATTTATGCCAGAAAAAGAGATATTGAACGTACTAAATGAATTGAAGGTAAGCCAATGATACAAGAGATCCTCACCAATGTCTCCATGTGGCTTTCTTTGCACGGGATAGTGGCCTATGTGGCCTCCCTTCTATGGGGGATTACAAGTGTGCTCCTAAGCCCATGTGCAATGGCTTCCCTTCCTCTCATCGTTGCCTATGTGGCAGGCCAACCCGACCTGGTAGAAGATAGAAAGGCCTTTAAATACTCCCTTGCCTTTTCTGCGGGGCTGTTTTTTACCTTCACCATTGTGGCAGGAATTTGCTCCATTCTCGGAAGGTTGATGGGAGATGTGGGCATAGGTCTTCAATTGTTCATAGGAGTCTTTCTATTCTGGGTTGGGATGAAGGTGTTTGCTCAAAAAACCTGCTCCATATCCTTTCCACTGTTACATAAGATAAACATACAGGGTACTACGGGTGCGTTTCTGATGGGTGCTGCTTATGGAGTGGTGGCAGGTCCCTGTACCTTTGGTTTTGTGGCCCCTCTCTTGGCAATTATAACTGTGTCAAAGGATTTACCAAAGGGATTGTTGATGATCATACTTTTTTCTATAGGGCATTGTCTACCTTTGGTTTTGGCAGGGACTTTTGTTGCAAAGCTCAGGAACTATTTACAAAGCCAATCTGTATTTAAGGCCTCAATGGTATTTCAAAAGTTTGCGGGTGTAATCATTTGTGCATTGGGTGTCTATTTTGCAATAAATCCCTTTTTGAAATCTTAAGGCCCATCTTTAGATACTTCTAAAAAGATTTTTTGGAATACTCAGNCAATCATGATTNGCACTATCTTGTGAGCATCTAAATTCCCTTTGCTTATACTTTGTTATTGTATCAAAACGCCTTGATGTGGATTAGGGAAGGGTCAAAAATAACCCACCAAGAAAGACAGAGCACATAGGCAGGGTCCTATTCAGGTGGGCACTTTGGCCAAGGGAATAATCCCCTTGTATTTGGGAGGGAAAAATTGATAGGATGTTTCAACAGGGTATGTGAAATAGAAGAGGAACCGGAGAAGGTGATGGCGAGCACGGAAATTGCGGAAGTGACAAAGGCCAATGTATATGAGCGTATGTCAAGGATTGAGAGGCCTTGGACCCAGAACTATCTTGCAATGTATTCAAGCCTTTGGCAAGGAGTGACACTGGATCCTGACCTTATGTGGGTGCCTGCAGATGACCACATGGTCCATAGGGGAGATGCGGTATTTGACGCCATGAGGTGTGTAGATGGCTCCATATATCAATTTCAAAGACACCTTTTGAGGTTAAAGAGGTCTGCAGATGCCATTGAACTTCCTTTACCTATGGCCTTGGAGGAACTGAGTGGGTTGATATTGGAGGTGGTAAGGAGGGGAGGTGAAAAGGATACCTTGATTAGGGTGAGTATCAGTAGGGGACCCGGCGGCTTTTCCACCAATCCTTATGAATGCCATGGACCTCAGCTATACATAAATGTGATCCGATACAATCCTCCTCCAAAAAGATATTACGAAAAAGGCGCCAATGTCATCAGCAGTAAGTATCCTCAAAAGGACCCTTTTTTTGCCAACATCAAATCGTGTAATTACCTTTTAAATGTGTTGATGAAAAAAGAGGCTATTGACAGTGGAGTTGACTATGCCGTTGGAATAGACAAAGATGGTTGTGTAACCGAGGGATCTACCGAGAATATAATGATCTTTACACAAGAGGGGCATTTGGTATTTCCACCCTTTGATAATGTCTTGACCGGTACCACTGCATTGAGGGTAAAAGAACTATCTGAGGACTTGGTTAAAGAAGGCATAATAAAGGGTGTGCTTGAAAGAAATATCAAAAAAGAGGAGTTGTTCTTGGCCAAAGAGATCTTTTTGACAGGTACATCCATAAATGTTATGCCCGTGACTCGATTCGACGGGGTGCAGATATCCAACGGTAGGCCAGGGGAGCTGTTCAGCATATTAAACCAGAGGCTTTTAAACGACATGTACTTCAACAGGAGCCTTTTGACTCCGGTATTTTTTTAAAAGGAGGTTTAGATGCAAAGGGTTGCACGGGTAACAGAGATAATAGCGGCCTCACCTGTAAGCTTTGACGAGGCAATAAAGGTGGGATTTGAGAGGGCAAATAGGACCCTTAGGAACATTACAGGCCTTAGGATACTTGAGCAGAGGGTGTCCGTTGAGGACGGTAAGATAAAGGAATACAGGGTGAGGATGGAAGTGATATTTGTTTTGGAGACATAAGGAGGAGCCGGTGGAAAAGGATAGATATGAGAGCTTTTTGGAGGATCTGAGTGAGGGTTTTGCCAAAGAGGAGCACCATGATTCCATCTTGGAGGGGATAGAGGCAGAGGAACAAGATGAGATTCCACCTTGGGTGAGGATAAGGCAGGTGAGGGAGGAAAAGGGCCTTAGTGTAGAAGACCTTTCGTCTCGCACTGGGCTGAGCAAGGGGTTGCTCTCAGACATAGAGGCAGGAGAAATCCAGCCGCCACTGGGTGCAGTGATCAAGATTGCAAAGGCACTTGATATGCATATGGGCTTTCTCCTCTCGGGCAAGGAAGATAAACCTTACACAATAGTGAGGGCAGAGAAGGGTAAAGAAGTGGCAAGACACTCCTCACAAAAGCAAAAGGCCTATGGATATACATACATATCCCTTGCTCCCCACAAGAAGGATCGTCATATGGAACCCTTTATCGTAAACCTCACACCTTCTCAGATTGAAGAGGAAAGATCATCCCACGATGGCCAGGAGTTTATTTATGTATTGGAAGGAGAGATGGGCGTTTATTTGGAGAATGAATATTTTGTACTAAAACCGGGTGATGCCATCTATTACGATAGTACAACTCCACACCTGGTGAAGTGCCACGGAAGCTCTCCCACAAAGATATTAGCAGTCCTATATGCAGAAAGGTGAAAGTTTCCCATGATTGTGTTTGAAATGCAGTGTAAAAATGGACATTCTTTTGAGGGATGGTTTGAAAACAGTGATGACTTTGAACAAAAGCGGTCAAATGGTGGGATTAAATGTCCATTTTGCGGAGAGCATGAGGTAAAAAGAGTGCTTTCTCCCATTGCAATCAAAAGGCATAGGCCAAGTCCGCCATCAGAAGGAGCATCTGAATCCTTTAAGTTTCAGCTATTGCTCAAGAAAACCTGGGAATATGTGGAGAAGAACTTTGAAGATGTGGGTGAAAGATTTGCCGTGGAGGCATTGAAGATACACTATGGTTTGACTGAACCCAGAAACATAAGGGGAGTAGCCACCAACGAAGAGGAAGAAGTGTTAAAGGAAGAGGGCGTAAAATTTTACAAACTCCCAACCCCTGCTCCCATGCCGGAGTTGAGCATGAACTAAAATATGCCATCCCTCTTGCCCATGGTTAAGATCATACCCAGTTCCCTTAGGGCCTTTAATGTCTGCTCGCCTGGCTTGCCTTTTGAGATAATGGCTTCCTGAACCTTTTTCAGCTTGAGTCCTATGCATATCCTCTCAACAGAGAGCTTGGCACCTTCTCCGTCGTTTCCTGCGCTAATAAAGAGGGCATAGGGCTTTCTAAAGACCTTTGGCTCTTCCAAGGCCTTAGTATAAACCCTGTCAAAGAAGTCCTTCACCAGGCCTGCCATGTAGCCAAAATATTCCGGGGTTCCAATGGCAATGCAATCTGCCTCCAAGAGGTCCTCCAAATCCGCTTCCCTTGCATTCTTTAGGATCCCTATGCCTCCTGCCTCCTGGACCCCTAAGAGTACTTCCTTGGCCATACGCTNTGTATTACCCGTTTGGCTGTGATAAACTATCAAGATCTTGGGTGGTTTTTGAGGCTCCATCTTTGTGTTTCCTCAAATAAAACAAGGTGCCTGACACAGGACCCATTGAAAATAAAAGTACATTCAAAAATGGCACGGCAAAGGGTAATCCAAACCCCAGGTGGCCTAAGATATCTTTCTTGAACATCCCAAACCTTTCTTTAAAGGAGTAAAGGGCCCTTGCGGGAACTAAGTCTGTATAGTCCCATGCGGTGAAAAGGCAACTTAGCAAAACGGATGCAACAACCAAGACTACTCCCAAAGGCAATATCCAGCCAAATACCATGATGGCCGATGTTGTAATAAGAGGGATGAAGGTCCTTGGTATCTCTTGTTTAATCAAAAAGATTAGATGCCCTAAACTCATTTGTGGGTTGGTGATCTTGCCTGNTACTATGCGTTCTGTGAGTATGGACATGTGGTCTGCAATGAGCACNCCAAAGAGTATCTGGCTGATTATATAGCTTATTATACCTGCAGCAAACATTAGGATTATGCTGGTGATAAAGAGTAAGAGATACCATAGAATAACGAGGAAATAATTTTGGGGTTTGAGCCAAAGGAGTTGTAAAACTTCTCTGTTATAGGAGATTGCTATGGCGGAAAGTATTACAAAAAGTACAATCAAGGTGATAAACCTAAGTGAGGCCCAAAAAATCAGCGATTTTTTCTGTCTAAAGATTTTTAGGGCCTCAATATGGCACCACAGACCATAAAAAAACCCCATCTACTCTCCCTCTAAGTTATTGGCTTACCAAAGCATCTGCCACAAGTGAAGACAAGAACTTTACCTCCACGCCAAGGCCATAATGCTCATTTAAGTTGCTAAGCTGAGTATGGCAGTTTTCACAGGCGGTTGCAAGTATCTTTGCGCCTGTCTTTTTGATCTGCTCTGCCTTAACTTTGGAGGACCTCATCCTGAAATCCAAGGTCTCTTCTCCCATTGCCACAAGCCCGCCACCTCCTCCACAGCACCAGTTGTACCGAGGATCAGGGCTCATCTCCACATAATCCTTTGTGAGATGGTTTATGATGTATCTGGGCTCATCTATCACCCCTGCGTTTCTGGCTATCTGNCAAGGATCGTGGTAGGTTAAAGGACCTTTTATCTTGTTGGGATCCAGCTTTATCCTTCCCTCCTTCAGGTATCTGGCATGCACCTCTGTGATGGAGGTGACCTTGAAGGGTTGTTTTCCTGACATCTGCTTCATTACCCTATAGGCAGTACCACATTCACATATACACACCTCCTTGACCTTCAACCTCAAGGCTTCATTGATGATCCTATCCATGATAAGCTTAGTCCTTGTGGGGTCTCCCACAAAGGCCCCAAAGTTTACTGCCTCAAAGAAGCTCAATGTCCAGTTTTCTTTTGCCGCATCAAAGATGATGGCCGCAGGAACAATGGAATGTGCGCCTGCCAATGCCACATACAGTAGGTCTGCACCCTCCACATCCACAGGTATTGGCACCTGGCCTGCTTCAAGCTTCCATCTGTTTACCACTTCCTGTTCAAGGTTCTTTATGGCCTGTAGGAAGCCCTCTTTAAAGAACTCAACGGATTTACCTTTTTCTATGGAGGTATCGGCCAATAGGGAAAGTACCTCAGGTTCGGCATTCGCACCCACCAAAATGAGCTTTGCTATGGACATGAGTTGTTGGGTATCAATTCCAAAGGGGCAGTATACCATACATCTTCTACAACCTGTGCAGGAATAAGCAGCATCATAGAGTTCTTTTAGTGCATTTTCGGTTAGTTCCTTTGGCTCGCCCAAGGATTTTTGAAAGATGTTTCCATTCTTAAAGTACTTTTTGTAGATCTTTCTAACTATCTCAGCCCTGTAAGCTGCTATATACCTTAGTTCGGGGATTGATTCGTGCACGTGACATGCCTCTGTACAAACACCACATCTTGAACAGACCTCCAAATAAAGGGTCATTGCCTCATTTAGCTTTGATTGGAAGAGTTTTAGTAATTTTTCTCTCATCTCTTGATCCATCTCTATCCCCTCCTAAGCTTATTTACAGGAAGTGCCAAGAAAGAGTGCATTATCTTGGTGAAGGGAAAGACCATTAGGAAAATATTTCCAAAGAATACATGAAGGACTAACATAAATGAATGCCCGGAATCATATATGGAACTTGGTACATGGGGTTTAAATATAAAGATACTGTAAAGATAAGTCCTGTAATCTTCAACAGAAAGTTCAGAATACCCGTACCATGTCCTGGCCCAGTCCATTTCACTTCCCAGGAGACTTACCAAGAGAAGGAGTATTAATAGATAGTAGTCCTCTGGTACACTGAGCTCTCTATAAGGAGTATGAAATCTCCGGAGCAAAAAGAATATCAAAGACACCACTATGGTAAGTCCCACAAAGCCTTTACCTAAGAAGATTTGGTGTGGAATGACTTGAATCCAAGAAAAACTTCTTATCAATTCAAGGTGTCCCAAGATAAGCAAAAGCAGGGCTATATGAAAGGCCATAAGAAAGAACCATAGAAAGGGTGCATGTTTTCTCACCGTTGGCATAAAAAATGTGTCATAGAGGGCATAAAGAAGACTGTTTTTCTTTTTGGGGTGTATGGCAAGGGTTGACGGATGCTTTGGGAGCTTAAAGATCTGATAAAGCCTAAAGATGGTTCCAAATACAAATACCAAAAGGGCCGCATAAAACATCGGAACGAGTATAGTCCAATAAAGTTCCTTCATAGTAAGCCTCCTTGGGGGCACAAGCCCCCATCTCTTAAGCCTTCCTCTTGATGTAAAATTTGATCAGGCCATCCTTCTGTTCTGTCTTCAAGATCTCATTGCCACTGGTCTTTGCCCAGGCAGGAAAGTCTGCCAGGGAGCCTGGATCCGACGTGATGGCCTCAATAACCTGGCCCACTTGCACTTCCTTTATGGCCTTGCTCACCTTTACAACGGGCATGGGGCAAGGAAGTCCCTTTAAATCCATCACCTTGTCAACCTTGATTTCCTCTGCCATGTTATACCTCCTTTTTGTGTTAAAATTTGTTAACTATATAAACAATTGAATCTTGCTATCCATTGCCTCTTCCAGGAACTTTGCAACGCCTGCGTATATGAGGTCCGGGTAGTCTATCATCTCCTCTTTTTTAAAGCCCATGATCTGCATACTCAGCTCACAGATCACAATCTTTACGCCCAGTTCCTTTGCCATCTCCAAGAGTTGTTCCAAGGACGCCACATTCTTCTTTTTCATAAGGTACTTCATCATGCCTGTTCCCACGCCACCCATGTTCAGCTTGGACAACTTGGCAGCCCTAAGCCCTTTGGGAAGCATCATCCCAAACATCTTGCCAAAGAAGTCCTTACCCCTTCCCACCTTCCTGGGGTCCCTTAAAAGCGGAGTTCCCCAAAAGGTGAAAAACATGGTGACCTCCATGCCCATTGCCACTGCGCCTGTTGCGATTATGAAGGCTGCCAAGGCCCTGTCCAGATCTCCGCTGAACACGATCATGGCCAGCTTTTCCTTTGGCTGAGAGGCCTTTACACCTTGGAGCTGCTCTTTCAATGTGTTCAGCATGGCCTCCAAGGCCTTCATGTCCTGCCCCTGGGGTCCATTGGTTACATTGTTAACATTTTCCATTCCTGCCTCCTTTTTCTTATAGAATCGCCTTCACCCTTTCCATCCCGTGTAAAAGGATGTCAAGGGACCTTAAGACCATGTCCCTATCTTCAGACCTGAGGCCTGAGATAAGGTTGTTGTATAAGTCTGTTTCATACTGAAGGATGTCTCTCAACAGATCCTTTCCCTTGGCGGTAAGGCCAAACAGTTTTACTCGAGCATCCTTGGGGTCCTCTGTGATGTGGATAAGGCCTTTTTTCAAAAGACCTCCCACAAGCTTGGTGACCCTACTTTTGGACACACTAAGCCTTGAGCTTAAACCCGTAACAGTGGCATACCTATCCTGGCCCAAAAGCTTTAGGATCTCTATCTCGGCATAGGGTAGGCCAAATTTCTTTGCCTCCTTGTCAGTCCTCTCTTGGCAACAGGATATTATACTGTTCATAAGGTTTTCGAGTTTTTTTACTTCAAATTCGGCCATTTATATTTAATCCCTCGCCGTTTAGTTAATGCTATTAATAGATATGGACCTAAGCTTTGTCAAGAAAAAAATCGCCCTTGAGAAAAAATTTCTCAAGGGTTCTAAATTAAAGAAATTATGGTAAGGTTAAATGGGTGGAGCAATGGTAACAATGATAACCATTTCAGTCTCTGCCATGACCCCATGGGGCTCTGCTATGTCGCATATGAGGAGATCTCCTTCCTTGGCAGGGAGTTCTTTATCGCTCCCTAAGAACCGTCCTTCTCCTTTTAGCACCTGTATGCTCACCTGGCCTTCTATCTCGTGGGAATGTATGGGTAGGCCTTGGCCTTTGGCAAAGGAAAAGAGAAGGATCTTGAAGTAGGGGGAATCGTGGATCAGGGTCCTCTTGGATCCCAAGGGGCTTGTTTCAGAGCCTTTCAAGAGATTCTGTACCTTCATGATACCTCCAAAGACCCTTCCCCTTATGGGGAAGGGAAAAGGGTTAGCCCAGTATGCTCTTTAGGTCCTCTTCTGGAGTGCTGATGGGCTTGATGTTGTATTGCTGGACCAAAAGGTTTAACACATTTGGGGTTATAAATGCCGGAAGGGAAGGCCCCAAACGGATGTTCTTGATCCCAAGGGCCAAGAGGGTAAGGAGTATGGCCACTGCCTTCTGCTCGTACCAGGATAGGATCAGAGAGAGGGGCAAAGAGTTCACATCTGTTTGGAAGGCCTGGGCAAGGGCCACTGCCACCTGAATGGCAGAATAGGCATCATTACACTGGCCCATATCCATTAACCTGGGCAGGTCTCCTATTGTGCCAAGGTCTTTGTCAAAGAAACGGAATTTCCCGCAGGCAAGGGTAAGCACCACACAGTCCTCTGGTACAAGTTCCACAAAGCGGGTGTAATAATTGCGTCCTGGCTTTGCTCCGTCACAACCTGCAACCAGGAAGAAGTGCCTTATCCTGCCCGACTTAACAGCTTCTATAACCTTGTCTGCCACACTCAGGATGGTATTCCTTGCAAACCCCACCATCACATATTTTCCTTCCTGATCCTCAGGGTAGCCGTCCATTTCCAAGGCCCTTTTGATCACAGGTTCAAAGTTCCTATCTTTGATATGCTGCACCTGAGGCCAGCCCACCAGACCTGAGGTGAATATGTTTTTCTCGTAGTTCTCCTTTGGTTTTTGTATGCAGTTTGTGGTCATCAGAATGGCTCCGGGAAACTCGGCAAACTCCTTTTGCTGGTTTTGCCATGCAGTTCCGTAGTGTCCATAAAAGTGTGAATATCTTTTAAGGCCTGGATATCCATGCGCCGGTAGCATCTCTCCATGGGTATAGATGTAAATCCCCTTATCCTCTGTCTGCTTTAGCAATTCTTCAAGGTCCTTTAGATCATGGCCCGAAACCAGTATTGCCTTACCTTTTTTGTGACCCAAGGGCACCTTTGTGGGCACGGGATGGCCATAGGTACTGGTATGGGCATCGTCTAAGAGTTCCATGGTCCTCAGGTTTACCTTGCCGCACCTAAGTACCCAATCCACTGCCTCTTGGAGTGTCAGGTCCTTTTTCAATGTGGTGGCCATGGCCTCATGCAAAAAGCGGTATACCTCTGGATCGGCCTTTCCCAAAATCTGGGCATGATCCGCATAGGCTGCAATCCCCCTACAACCAAAGATGAGTGTATGCTTGAGGGACCTCACATCAGGATCCTCGTCGGCATCTGAGAGAAAACCTACCTTTTCACCTTGGGCGATCATCTCTTCCTTGGTGGCCTTAGGGACGAAATTAGCAGGCCCTTGGGCAAACTCGCTCTTCCCACCTGCCTTGGTAATCTTCTCCTTCAGCCGATCCCTCAGTTCCACTGCCTTATTGATCAGCGGTGGAAATCGGTCTGGGTCAAAATTCACATTGGTCAAGGTGGAAAAGAGTGCCTCACAGGTAAATACATTTGCCTCATCGTCCCAAACCCCCAACTTCCATCCTTCCGCTGCCACCTGGCTTAGACCTTTTACACAATAGAGCAAGAGATCTTGTAAACTTGCCACATCTGGCTGCTTTCCACATACACCTATCTTTGTGCAGCCTTCACCCTTTGCCGTTTGTTCACACTGATAGCAAAACATCCTCTCACCTCCTTTTTTTGTGGTAGCATAACTCTTAGGCAATAGGGTTACCTTGACTTGTGTCAAACCCGTAGGAATTGTAGGAAAATATAAAATCTGGTAACTGATTGAAACAAAACCCATGGACATAAAACTTGCAAGGGAGTTTGTTGGGTTTATTGGGTTTATTGGGTTTGTTGGGTTTGTGGGGTGTGAAAAGGGCCAGGTGGGGAGGCCCATGTGGCTTGCCGTATAAGGCTGGATCTTTAACAAGGGCAAAGATAAAGGCCACTTACCAGGTTTCAAGACCCTATAAGTGGCTAGGCTCAAGTGAGCCACTAAATTGTGCAAGAAGCAAGAATAAACCAGATGGGTAGGAGGCTAAGATATGAAGATAGGTTTTATTGGGCTTGGGAATCTGGGAAGTACAATGGCAAAGAGATTAATTTCAGAAGGCATCACCCTTGTTGTCTGGAACAGGACCATTGAGAAGGCAAAATCCCTTAGGTGTGAGACTGCAAAGACTCCTTCAGAGCTTGTTTCAAATACGGATATAGTGTTTTTGAACCTCTTTGACAGTGATGCAGTTGAATCGGTTATGACCGAAAAACAAGGGATCATTCATGGAGAATGTGCAGGAAAGATTGTGATTGACACAACAACAAATCACTTTGAAAGGGTTCTTTATTTTTATAGCCTGCTTGAGGAAAGACAAGCAGTATATCTTGAGGCACCTGTACTTGGAAGTGTTATTCCTGCCTCTCAGGGTCTCTTGACTATACTTGTAAGTGGAGATCAAAGAGCACTTGAAAAGGCAAGGCCATATATGGAGAAAATCGGAAGAAACATCTTTTATCTTGGGTCACCCGGTCTTGCAACAAAGATGAAGCTTATAAACAACCTGGTACTGGGCTCATTTATGCTAACACTTGCCGAGGCAATAGCCCTGGGAGAAAAGGTGGGTATTCAGAAGGAGGAGGTTATAAACATCCTTCTTTCAGGTGCAGGCAATTCCATGGTCCTGAACGCAAAAAGGGAAAAACTCCTCAAAGAGGATTTTTCTCCACATTTTTCTTCTGCGCTCATATATAAGGACCTTCATTATCTTCAAGACCTTGCAAGATCCCTCAATACCCCTCTCTTTTCAGCAAGTGTTGTGAAGGAGCTCTTCGGCATGGGCCTTGCCCAAGGGCTCTCAAATCAAGACTTTTCTGTGGTGTATAAGATATTCAAGGACCTGTAGGAGGTGCCACAGGTAGATCCAAAAACTTTTCAATACTCTATACCCCTTCTGGCCCTTTGTCCTTCGTAATAAGGGTGCTTTATCTGCACAAATTCGGTCACATAATCTGCAAAATGTATGATCTCAGCAGGGGCATTTCTGCCTGTCATCACCAGTTCTGTCCTTCCTTTGCAAAGCTCCACCAATCTAAGGATTTCATCCAGCTTAAGTATGTCAAACAAAAGGGTGTTCAATATCTCGTCGCAGATGAGGATGTGGATCCCTGAGTTAATAAATTCTATGGCCCTCCCAAGGGCCTTTTGTGCGTGTCTGAAGTGGATCTCCTGGGGCCCTTTTGAGAGGATAAAAGGATGGGGACCGGGGCAATAATAGAGGATATTTTGAAGCCCCTTAATAAGCTCCACCTCCCCTGACTTACCCGACTTCATAAACTGGACTATTGCAACCCTTAGCCCTTCTCCTGCTGCCCTCACCGCAAGGCCAACAGCCCTGGTGGTCTTTCCAACCCCTTCCCCGAAGTATACATGAATCAGACCGTATTTTTCTGGCCTTACATCGCCTTTTCTTTCCCTGGGATAATAATAACTCATTTCTTAAGTGGCATCTTCCTCACCATGATCTTGATCTCTGGCTCTTGAGGGTAATTGGTCTTAAATACTAGCTCTCCATAGAAATTAGCCTCTGGTCCTTCAAGACATTCCAACACCAGTTCAAAAACTCTCCCTTTTTCTTTTTCTTGTAGGTTGTAGGAGACCTTACCTTCTAAACTATTTCTCAAAAATTGAATGGATAGGGGTTCGGGCTTTTGTGCCTTTATAATGATCTGCTTCTTTTGGCCTTTTGAATCAGGACCATAAAATAGTATGTTTCTGCTTGAGATGTCTATGGGCACCTTAACATTGCCTTCAAGGACAAGGACAAACTCTTTATTAACGTCATCGGAAGTCTTTACAATTGATGTCTTTGTTATAAATCCCTTGTATCCCCTGGTGTCCAACTTGAGTTTTACATGGCCTGTTTGTTTTGGTTCAATCCTCTTGGTAAAGTCTGCCACTGTACAGCCGCAGTCTGGGGTAACTGAGATTATATCCACAGGGACAGAGGATGGATTAATTATCTGGAACGTGTGTTCTATAATGGTCTTTTCCTCCACCTCTCCAAAATTGTACTTGGTTTGAGGTATTTCCAGCGTAGCATATGCAATCCCCGTAAACAGAAGAAACACAGCACAGCCTATCACTAAAAAAAACCTTCTCACCATTTTCCCTCCCTCACTTGTAGAGTTTTCTTCCCTTTAGCACCCAAATAAACTGCTGTAAACAGAATTTTGTACTAAACTCTGCTCTCCCTGAGGGCTTTAACCAAGAGGGCTCCTGTTCCGATGATCAAGGCCACCACCAAAAGCCCCATCTTTAAAGAAAGCCTATCCCCCACAAACCCTATGATCCAAGGAAATCCTCCTGCTCCTATGAGCACACCAATCGGTATGGTAAGACCCACGATCATGGCCCTTTCATCTTGTGTGCTCAGGTGGGAGAGTGCAGCAAATCCTGCAGGGAAAAAGCCTTGGGCAAAGAAAGGTTGCAAGAGGACAAAGGCTGGAATTAGTGATTTATCGGAGAAGGCCAACAGAACTGTACATATAGATGCTAAAACCACAACAGAGAATATCACCTTCTTAAATCCGATCTTGTCTGTGATGATACCTGATATAAACGCTGCCAATATTGCAAATAGTCTTGAAAACCCCACTAAATAATTGGCATCTTTGTACACAAAGCCTTTTTCAGTTACCAAGAAGAGTGGCAGCATTGAAAAAACACCCATTGCAGCTCCTGCACAAAATCCAAACAAAAGTGCCATAATCCAAAATTGTTTTCTAGATAGGATGCTAAACAAAGATGAAAAGGCAACCCCCTTTGCCTTTGAATCTCCACCTTGTCCAAAGATCAAAAATAGGATCCCACTTAAAATGGCCAAGAATCCCAAAACAAGTAGCACATATCTCCAATGCATGAACCTTATCAAGATCTCTGCAATAAAAGGAGCGCTCACAAAGCTAAGGTTTGGTGCAAGTTCGTGGATAGAAAGGGCCTTACCCCAGTATTTCTTTTCAACTATGGAAGTAATNATGGCGATACCNGCAGATAGATAAAACCCGGCAAAAAAGCCTATGAATACGCATACAACATAGATGGATGTGAGTGATTTTATGAATATTCCTGTTAATAAAGTGAGTCCTATGCCAAAGGATGCAAAATAGACAAGGTATCTGATGGAAAAGATATAGCTGAATAGACCAGAAAGGACAGAAGACACAAAAAGGCCGCTTGAAACCCAAAAGAATATTGCACCAGAGGCGGCGTGTGACAGAGCAAGGTCCTTTTCNACTATGGGTAGAAGAGGACCAAATATGATCCTTGCCACAAATGTGGAGTAAAACACAAACGTTAAGGACAATATGGTGATAAGTTTTCCTTTCATGTTCAACCTCATTTACATGTAATGCTGGGGCCATCCTTTGGAAAAGAAAGGCAGAACTCAATGCCCCCGTCTTTCGGCCTATTCACGCTGATGGTGCCTTGGTGCCTTTCCATAATGGTCCTCACTATGGCAAGGCCCAGGCCTGACCCTTCTGTCCCCTTGGCGCTGCTTTTGCGCTGGAAAGGGTCAAAGAGGGTTGCGATCTCTTCCTCCTTCAGTCCAACACCGTCATCTTTTACTCTTATGGTCTTAAATTCCTGTGTCTCTTCAAGGATGATATCAATGTGCCTAAGGTTTTCCCCTCCATATTTAAAGGAATTATCAACCAGGTTTAAAATGGCCCTTTTTATGTGTACGCCATCTCCTTTTAATGTTCTAAATCCGCTGTGGATGGTAAATGTTATATTGCGATCCTTGATGTCCTTCTCNTATCTCGATTTGATATCNTCAAGTATTGTGATTATGTCAAGTTCTTCAACAGACAAGGGTAGTTCTTTTGTTGCAATATAGGAATTTAGGTCTTGAATTAGGTGATAAATCTGTAAGGACGCTGAATGGATTTGGTTAAAGTACAGTGTAAGTTTTTTTGGATTAATACTTTTTTCAAGAAGTCTTTTAATTAATGCGACAATTGCGGCAGCAGGATTTTTGAGGTCATGTGTGATGCAATATGTAAAGAATCTGATGGCCTCTTGCTCTTTTTGAAGCTGGTTTGTCTTTTCCTTGAGTTGGTCAATGGTCTTAAAACATGTAATGGCAACTCCAAGCTGATTGGCAATGGCAGAAAGCACTTCCACATAGGCCTCCCTAAGTTTGGCAGGTCTATTGGAGGCCAGATTTAGAACACCCACCACATCCTTTCCAAAAAAGATGGGTATACATACCACAGAGGCAATGCCCCTTTCTTTCAGGATCGCCTTCCTGGTTTCATCTGAGAGCTCTTCCACAGAGTGGGCAACTATGGCCTTGTTTAAGGCCGCCAGACCTGTAAAAGAGTTGTTTGTACCCACCTTTTCCAACCTGTCCTTACTAATACCTTCCCAAGCCGCAAGGGAGAGGGTCTTACCTCCTGGGTCCATGAGGTAGATCCTACCTGCAAAGTAGCGTAGGCCTTTTAGGAGAATATCCAAGGCAGATTCCAGCAGATTGGGAAGGCCCTGGGCGGTTACAATGAGTTTGCTTATCTCCAAGAGGAGCAAGAGATTCTTATTTGCCTTGCCCTTGGGTTTTTCTCTAACAGTAATGGCCTTGGTTGGTGTCAGCTCATTCATCTTTTNTTTCCTTTTTCAGGTTCACATACATGGGTGGCGCCTTTCCCTCTTTATCGGTACCCATGAAAAGGGTGATGTGGGGAAAGGGGATCTCTATGTTCAATTGGTCAAATCTCTTCTTTACCCTCCTCAAAAACTCCCTTTTCACAGCCCACTGTCTCCTTGGCCTTGTCTTGATCCGCAAGGTAATCACCACCTGGCTGTCCTCAAAGCGATCAAGGCCTAAGATCTCAATGGGTTCCAACATGTCATTTCCCCATTGGGGCTCATTCATCATCTCTTCACCCAGGGTCCTTAGGATCTCCATCACCTGGTCCACATCTTCCTTGTATGCCACTCCGATCTCGATTAATGTCATGGAATAGTCCCTGGTCATGTTTGTGATGAGCTCTATGCTACTGTTGGGGATGATGTGAAGATTTCCCCTGAGATCCCTTAGCTTTGTGGTCCTGATGCCAATCATCTCCACCACACCACTTTTGCCTGCCATCTCCACATAGTCTCCCACATGGAAGGCCTCTTCCAGAATGATAAAAAGGCCATTAATCAGATCCTTTACAAAGGCCTGGGCACCAAAGCCCACTGCCAAACCCACAATCCCTGCTCCTGCCAGGATTGGGCCCACATCAACCCCTAAGTACTTGAGGACCAATATCCCTCCCACAAATACAACTGCCACCTTTATACCGTTGTCTATTACAGGCATCAGGGTCTTAAGACGCCTCTGGCCGATCTCTGAGGCAATCCTTATCTTCCCTTCAAATATGAGGTAACTTATAAGGCCGCTCAGCTTATAAAGGGAAAGACAGATGGCAATCACTATTGCCACATTTATTAGTTTGCTTACTATGGGGACATTTATCAAGGATGATATGTCTTTGGAGAGATAAAGTGCCCAAACATTTATAACAGAAAATGCCACAAATACAAATATGCCCCAATAGATGAGGTTTCTTATTAATCTCAGTACTCTCATTGAAATGTTGGAGCCCACTTCTTGTTCCCATATTGAATAAACCTTGGATTGCAGAACCGACTTATAAATCAAATCAAATAGGTAATGGAAAAGGGAAAAAGCTACAAGATAGATCAATGTTTTCTTGATTGCATAATAAAGATGTAATGAAACAGACATAGATTGAATTATCTCATCAATTATGACAACCCAGATCAAAAGCGTTAAGATATATTTGGCAATTTGAGTTAAACTAATATGATTAGTCTTTTGAAGTTGTTGAAAGGCAGAAACTAAGTGGGAAGAAGCATTACTTATAAAAGAGGTGCCCTTAAACCCAATAACCAAAAGTAGTAGCCAAATTAATGGCAAGATAAAGATGGAGATGAAACCGTAGGCATAAAAGATGCTTTTAAAGAAAAGAGAAATGCATATGTACTTGGTTATGTTTTGAAGTCTTCTTATGTATGAAAGCATGGTATCAGAAGAAATTATGTTCGACAAGTTAACTTCAGTCAGCTCTGATATGATGCTGAGACATGCAGAAATCAATGTATATAGGAGATAGTAGGTGAGAGCATCCGATATAATGTCGTACCCATGACCAGAATGATTCAATGATAATAAAATGATATTGTAGAGCACATATACAGAAATTATGGTTATTGGGCTATTTATAAAATTGGAGAGCACGGACCGAATCAGCTTGGATTTATCTTCCAGCTTGATTTTAACTAATTTCCCTCTGCTCCACCTGCCTATCAGGGTCCCTCCTAAGCATGAAATGAGTAATGTCAGCATATTGTATAAAAACCCTTTTTGGGAGATATGCTCTTCAAACACTTCTATCAGCTTGTGTGGCTCTCCCTTGATCTTGGAAGCAGCCTTTTTAAAGGCCTCCACAAATTGTGTTGATAAATCCTTGAGCCCTGATATAAGAACGACCTCTTCTGGCTTTGCCTCTTGGGTAAGTTTCTGGGCCTGGCTAAGGGCCTTCAGTGTCTTTATGAGCTCTGCCCTTTTCTTTGGATCTTCCAGTGTCTTTATGAGCTCCTGGAGATCCTTTTCAGGGATTATCTGTTGGGCACTTTTGGAAGCTTTGGTGGCTGCGTTTAAGGGCTGTGCACAAAAGATTCCCATGAGGGCGAAAAGGCTTATGAGTATTATCAAAGGTGTTTTTGTCCTAGGCATCATTGGGTTATTTTAAGAGGGCTATACTTTCAACACATTGTTTTGCCCACCAAAGGGATTTGGACATTGTTCTTTATTGGGATCTGTATACCACTTTCCGTCAACGATGTATCTATACTGGTATTGTCCTTTACTTAGAGTTAAAGTCTTTCTCCAGGCACCTCTTGAATCCTTACTAAGGGGCAAGGAGGATGCATCCCAATTGTTAAAGTCTCCTGCCAAATACACTTCCTTGGCATCTGGCATACGAAGGTAGAATGACACCCTTTTTTTTGCTTGTTCCACTTTTTTCATCTCAAACCTCCTTATTGGGGTATCAGTTTTGAGTAGAGTTCTATATATGCCTTTGCAGCCCTGTCCCAGGAAAAATCCTGTGAAAAGGCATTTTTTACCATCTGCTCCCAGCTTTTCTTGTCTCTATAAAGGGTTATGGCCTCTTTTACACCCCATAACATTCCATTCACATCAAAATGTTGAAAGAGTATTCCATATCCACTGCCTGATATGGGGTCATAGGGAAGGATGGTATCCTTTAATCCTCCTGTGGCTCTTCCTATGGGAATGGTGCCATATCTAAGTGCATACATCTGTGTGAGGCCACATGGTTCAAAAAGAGAGGGCAAGAGCAACATGTCTGCTCCTGCGATGACCTTGTGGGCAAGCCCTTCGTTTCTCCCCAAGTATAGGCCTATGCGATCTGGAAATCTCTCTTTAAGCCACAAAAGTCCTTCCTGATACCTTTCATCTCCTTCACCCACTAGCACAAAATTTGCACCCATCTGGATGATCTGTTCCATGCCATTTAGTACAAGGTCTATTCCCTTTTGATAGTCCAGTCTGGTGACCATCCCCACCAGTGGCCGATCTTCATCGGCCTGGGACAAGCGGAAATACTCCAACAAGTCCTTTTTGCAATGCCTTTTGCCGGAGATGTCCTGAGATGAGAAATGGGCCTTGATGTAAGGGTCGTTTTCAGGGTTCCAAGTATTGTAATCCACTCCGTTTAGTATTCCATAAAGGCTCTCGGCCCTTTTGATAAAGATACCTTCCAGGCCCCTTGAAACCCAGGGGTCCTTTAGCTCCTCTGCATGAGTAGGGCTCACGGTGGTAATGATATGGGCGTAATTTAGGCCTGCCTTCATGAGATTCACATTTCCCCAAAATTCAAGGCCTTCTGGGTGGAAATATCTTTCAGAGGGAAGGCCTGTGAGGGAAAAGCTCTCTTTGGGGTATATACCTTGATAGGCAATGTTGTGCACGGTGAAGACCTGCCTCGTGGCAGCCTTAAAGAGATGCGGGTTTTCAAGTATGAGAGGGCAAAGGAGGCCTGTATGCCAGTCATGGCAGTGCACAACAGAAGGAACCTCCACCAGCTTGCTCAAAAGCCCAAGGCAAGCGTGGCAAAAGAAGCAGAATCTCGCCATATTGTCGTAGTAATCGTCTTTGGCATCTCTATATAGGTTTGGCCTAAAATAGAGGTCTTCCCTCTTTATGAGAAAGACCCTCACATTTCCTTGAGGCTCTGAGATGTACACATCGTATGGTAGCCATAGATCCTTTAGAGGAGCCCAGAGGTCCTTCAAAAAGATCCTGATCTCCAAGCCTGATCTCAGGGCCTCCCAGTAATAAGGGATTATGACCCCTACCTCCACACCGTGGCGGGATAAGGCCAAGGGGAGGTGTCCCACCACATCTCCCAGGCCCCCTGTCTTACAATAGGGAGCCATCTCGGCGCTCACAAACCACACCTTGCTCATAGATTTCCACCCAATACTATCAGGGCATCCACTATCACAGGCTCAGATCCTCTTAGGATCACAGGGTTTAGGTCTATCTCCTTTATCTCTGGAAAGTTCAATCCTATCTCCCCTAAGGTGACCAACATCCTTGCCAGCTTTTCTTTGTTGGCCTCAGGCATCCCTCTAACTTGCCCCAATATCTTGTGGGCCCTAATTTCTCCCAGCATCTCTACTGCATCAGTCATGTCTATGGGTGCCACCCTAAAGGTCACATCGTTTAAGACCTCCAAAAAGATCCCTCCCAGTCCAAACATCACACAGGGTCCAAATTGGGGATCACGGATGAGGCCCATGGCCAGTTCCCTCTTCCCTTCCACCATCTCCTGCACCAGTACTGCCTCATCCTTTTTAGGGGCATGTATGGCCAAAAGCTTTTCAAATGACCGTTTTAATGCCTCTTCTGATGCTATGCCCGTTATCACCAATCCTTTTTCGGTCTTGTGTGCTATCCTTGGACTGTCCACCTTCAATACCAAAGGCAGGCCCATCTCTTGGATACAGGCCTTGGCCTCTTCAAGGGATGAGACCCTTTTTTCTTTTGTAACAGGAAGCCCAAAGCCCTTTAAGAATTCTTTGGCAAGGTGTTCGGAAAGCTGATTCAGTCCCATTTCCATTGCACTTCTTATTATGTCCAACTTGTCCTCCCGTTTTTAGTTTGTCTGTGCCGCCTCCTCTCCAATAGTAGCATGCCTGCACATGCCTTGGCAGCCCTTTCAGGGGTTGGAAAGTTGCAAAAGATTCCTTTTTCTTCCCCCTCCCTTATCTCTTTCTTCCAAATCTGCCCTGGCGCCATGATACATGTGAATATGGGTTTTTGGGGCCTTTCATCCAAAAGTCCCTCCAACAAGACCGGTATGGAATTTAGATTTGCAGACGCAAACATCATCAAAAACAAGACTGCATCTATCTCCGGGTCCTTTAGGACCTTTTTCACAACCTTGAGCAGGGCAAACTCATCATACCAAAGGGGTCCCAAATCAACTGGATTGGAACGAATGGCCATGGGTGGAAGGATCTCCTCTATCTCGGAAAGGGTTTTCCAACCAAAGGGCTTCACATGAAGTCCAAGTTCCACACAGCTATCCAAGGCCACTATCCCAGGCCCTGCCTGTCCGCTTAATATGGCAACCCTATTTCCCTTTGGGGGAGTGAGGGTCTCATAGGCCTTTAAAAGATCCAAAAAGCTATGCACATCATCCACCACAAGCCCCCCTGATTGTAGGACCCCAAATCTGTAGTTTTGTTGGTTTCCGGCCAGGCTACCTGTGTGGGAAAGTGAGGCCTTGTCCGCAAGCTCACCTTTACCTGCCTTCATCACAACAACAGGGATCTTTGAAGACACATCCTTTATGGCCTTTAAAAGCATTTTGGGCTCTTCTATGCCCTCCACATAAAGGCCTGCTACCTTTGTGAATTCATCTGCTGCTAGATGATAGAGCATATGCTGAAAGTCCACGGTGAGCCTGTTCCCAAGGCCCACCACATAGCTAAGGCCAATATCTTGTTCCATTGCCAAAAAGCCCATGAGGTGGGAAATACCCCCACTTTGGCTTATGATTGCTGCTCCACCAGGGGAGGCCAGGGAAAATTCAGGTGTAAAGGAGGCGTTCAGTCTCTGGTGATAGGACACCATTCCAAAGGTATTAGGGCCCACTACAGGTATCCTATCTGCCACAAGACCCTTCAGGCGTTCCTGCAGCAAAGCGCCCTCTTTTCCTTCTGACTCCTTAAAACCTGCTGTTATGAGTACGATGGACCTCACATGCCTTTCCAAGCAAGCTGCAATGACCCCTTCCACTGCCTTATTGGGAACCACTATGATGGCCAGATCTATCTGGGACTCCACTTCCCTTAGATCCTTGTGTGCAGGGATTCCCATCACAGAGGCCCTCTTGGGATTTACCGGATGGATCCTGCCCTTGTAAGGCCAAAAGGTGAGACTCTTTATCACATGAAAGCCAAGCTTAGAGGGATCGTCACTGGCTCCTACCACTGCCACTGTTTGGGGTCTTAATAGAGGGAGCAGATCCAATTCATTTTCCCCTTTTAGGTTTTTGATATTAGAGGTATCTTCGGAAACTGTAAAACCTTGTCAAATTCTTTTTAACAAAAAGGTGTCATGCAGCAACTCTTAAACAAAGTAAAGACTGCCCTTGAAAGAGAAGGGGTGCAATTAAAGGCCAAAAGGATCCTGGCTGCTGTTTCAGGAGGCCCTGATTCTATGTGTATGCTCTATTGTCTGAATCTGCTCAAGGCAGAACTTGGCTTTGATCTTTTAATTGCGCANATTGAGCACGGTATGAGGCCTGTTGAAGATCCAATAGAGACCCGGTTTTTGTTGGAGATAGCAGAAAAACTAAGCCTGAGGATCATAGTGGATAGGTTAGCTAAGGACTTATTTTCCCAAAAAGGGTCAAAGGAAGAAATTATGAGAGAGGCAAGATATGCCTCCTTAAAGCGGATAGCAAAGGAAACCCAAAGTGACATGATTGCACTGGGGCATCAAATGGATGANCAGGTGGAGACCTTTTTAATGAGACTCCTTAGGGGATCTGGAGCTGTGGGCCTTGCTGCTATGAAAATCAAGACAGATACGCTCCTTAGGCCCCTGTTGTTTGTCACAAGGAAGGATATCCTTGAATTCCTTAAGAAAAATGACATCCCCTTTATGCTGGATAAGTCCAATGAAGACAGATCCTTTCTCAGAAACAGGATCAGGCTTGAGCTTGTTCCATATCTTATGGCATACCAGCCAAAGCTCTTGGAAAGACTTTCAACGACTGCCGAATTGCTTGGAATGGAATCAGATTACCTGAGGGATGTTGCTGATAAATGGCTGGATGAAAACTCAGATGTAACAGAATTTGGCCTTAGAATTCCTGTTCAGGAATTTTTGATCCAACCAAGAATAGTCCAATTTTACATATTTAGAGAAGCATGTATAAGGGTCCTTGGCAGCACAAGAGGCCTTTTAANCAGGCATGTACTGGATTGCATAAGGCTTATATCAAGCCAAAAAGGCCTAAAAGAGATCCATCTACCAAGGGGCGGCAGGTTTTATAAGGAAGTAGAATGGTTTTGCCTATGTAAAAGAGACATCACAAGCTTAGGACTTGCTGAAATAGAGATACCTGCTCCTGGGGAATATTCCTTGGGCTCGGGGAAGTTTNTAAAGGTGGAGATTCTTCAAGAACTAAAGGANGAACTTTCAGGACATGGTGGCACTGCCATCTTGGACGGAGAGAAGGTGACCTTTCCTTTGAAGATAAGGGGAGTTAGGCCCGGGGACTGGTTTATCCCTCTGGGGATGAAGGGCAGGAAGAAGCTTCAGGATCTCTTTGTGGACCTGAAGATACCAAGGCCCCAAAGGAAGGAAATCCCAGTTGTGCTTTCCAAAAACCGCATAGTTTGGGTGGNAGGGTTAAGGATAGATGAGAGATTTAAGGTGGATTCGGGTNCAAGGGCATTTTTGAGGCTTTCCCTTAAAAATTTAGAAGGCCCATCTCCCATGTAAGGGATGAATGGGCCTCCTTGTCCCCCCAAACTCACCAGTCAACCTGCTGATTGCTTATAGGAAAGCTTGCTTAGGTCCACATCCAGGAATCCCCTTTTTTGATATACTATCTTCGGGTTCTTGGACTTGAAGAACTTCACCAGATAGTCACAGGCCTTCTTGTGGTTCATGGAGCTGCCACAGGTTTCAAAGGTTATGGCGGCAAAGTTAAACTCAGGCCAGGTGTGAATGGCCAGATGGGATTCGGCGATGGTTACCGTCCCACTCACGCCCCATGGACTAAAGGTGTGGAAAGAATCTCCCACTATCTCGGCCCCCATGAGCCTTGCGGCCTCCAACATACCCTGCCTTATCTTGGCAGCGTCTTTGAGGCCCTCTGTTTCACAGTCATAAAGGTCAATCAAGACAAGATCAAGTAGTGCGGCCACTTTCTCATCTCCTAATTTTAAGATTTAGTCTTGAAGTTCTCACCCTCCCCTTTGCCCCAGGAAATTCCTGGGAGTAGAATAAAAACCTGTTCACAAGAGGATTATTATGCCCCATTAGGTTCCTTGGTCAACAAAAATTTTTATCGTCTTTAAAATTTCTTGGAGACAGGTTTTACACCAAGGAGAAATACCAAGCCCATTAAAAACAGGAAAGTGACCGCAAAAACAGCAGGCCTCTGGCTTCCAAACAGGAAAGATACCTCTCCGAAGAGGATGGGACCTAAGATGGCAGATGACTTCCCCACCATGGAATAGACGCCAAAGTACTCTCCCTCTCTACGCTCTGGAATAAAACTAACATACATGGCCCTGGATGCTGCCTGGATGGCGCCAAGGCAAAGGCCTGCAAAGGAAGCCAAGATCCAGAAATGGTTCTTGTGTGAAACAAAGGCAGAACAGGTTGTCACTAAAGTCCAAGCTATTAGATTTCCCAAAATAAATACCTTTGGTCCGAGTTGATCCAATGGCTTTGATATAACAATGCTACCAATAAATGCTGTAGTCTGCACCACAAGATATAGTACAATCAGCTCTTTGTAGGCAAACCCAAGTGTCGAGGAGGCATAAATGCTTGCAAATATGATGACGGTATTCACAGCATCCTCATAGAAAAAGTATGATAATAAGAATCTTCTTGTCTGTTTATCCTTGAAGATAAGTAGGAATGATGTGAACAAGTCATGAAAAAACTTATTTTGAGAAGGATCCGACACTGTTTTGATTGACTCTTTTGGCATAAAAATAAGGCAAGGCAAAGAAAAGATCCCATAGAAAAATGCAACCAAGATCCAAATGACCTCAAATTTTTCCCTGGATACCAAGGGCAGGGCAAGGATAAGAGAAAGGGCTGATCCGATATAACCCAGTGCAAACCCCCAGGCAGATATCCTTCCGTAGTAATCTCTTGGGACTATGTGGGGTATAAAGGAGTTGTAAAATACGAGACNCCCCTCCATCATGGTGTTAGCAATGAGGATCAAAAGGAATCCTTTCAGGATCTCTCCCTTTTCAAGGGTGGATAGTAAAGAAACAGCGGCTATGCATATGAGGGTGTATGAGGCAAGTAAAGACCTTCTGTTCAGCTTTTTGTCTGCCAAATATCCCATAAAGGGGGAGGAGATCACCACCAGGAAGACACTGATGGATATGGCCCTTCCCCACCACAAATCACCTAACCCCGTAGGGCCTTCAACTACGTAACTTACATAGAAGACAGGGAATATGGCAGATGCAATAACTGCAGAATAACTGGAATTGGCAAAGTCAAAAAGACACCAAGAAACTACCTCTCTGAGGCTATATCTCTTTGCCACTAAGGCTATTGCCCTTTAAACTTGGGTTCCCTCTTTTCTTGGAATGCCGTCACTGCCTCAAAAAGATCCTCAGAGGGAAGGTTATAGGCGTTCATATGGGCTACCAGATCCAACCCGGCCTTTGCACCATGATCCCTTGTGAAGGTGATTGCCTCCTTCACTGCCCTAACGATCAGGGGAGGGCATTTGAGGATCTCCAAGGCAAGCTCCTTTGCCTTCTCCTTTAAGCTGTTCACATCCTCACACATATGGGTGATCAATCCCATCTCCAATGCCTCTTTTGCCCCAAAATCCCTTCCTGTGAGGGCCAGTTCCTTAAAACGCCCCCAGCCTATGATATGGGGTAACCTCTGCATGGTGCCCAAGTCCGGTACAATGGCCATCCTGGTCTCTCTAATGGAGAAGATGGCATCCTTTGTGGCAATGCGTATGTCGCAGGCAGAGATCAGGTCCACCCCTCCTCCCAAGCAGTAACCGTGTATGGCAACAATCACCGGCCTCGTGCACTCTTCCACTGCGTTAAATCCAGATTGTAGCTCCTTCACCAAGGCCCTGAGCCTATGCCGATCCCTTGCACCAACTCCTGTCAAAAGGCCACCCAACTCCTTTAGGTCCGTGCCTGCGGAAAATGCCCTCCCTTCTGCACTGATAATTACAACCCAGGTATCTTCATCTGCTTCAATGAGTTCAAAGGCCTGCCTCATGGAAGTGAAAAATCCCCTATCCATGGCATTTAATCTTTCAGGCCTTGTGAGGATCAGATGACAGATGTTACCTTCCTTTTCAAGCCTCATGTGTTTGTTTTTGAACATTTTTGCCTCCCGTGTATTTCTATTTCAAAGCCCAAGCCTTCGCCCAGCTTAAAAAAAAGTTTTAGAAAGTCCTTTGGTTTTGATCTCAAAAAGGTCTCTTTGCTGTATAGGTCATACCATAAGTTTTGGATGTGAAAAAGATCTGTTCCCAGTTCCAAGACCCTATGGAGGGAGAGATAGTGGATTATCTTTCTCAAAAGAGCTTTGTCAAGTGTAACCAGAAACCTTTTTGATATTTGGGTTATGAACTCTTGCGCATGCCATTGGATCTCTTCTTTAACAACGATATCCTTGTGCCGTCTTAAAAACGTAATCACCTCTTTTAATTTTACATCATCTGCCAAAATTTCATCATTTTTTAAAAACTGTATGATGATTTCGGTTAGGGTCCTTTTAAGGAAGTAAGGGACCTCATCAATATCAAGATATGCTGCTTTGAACTCCTCTCTCTTAGAGATGCAATCAAATGAGTTTACCATTGAGGTAAGGAAAATGCGNCTGAGCAATTGAAATCTCTGCCTAAAGGAAGATAGGGTTAGTTGGTAGATTACCTCTTTGGGCAAGTCCANTATGTTGATCTCTTTTGTTGGCCCCAAAAATGATTTTAGTTCAGGAAGGATCTCTTTTTTCTGACTCCGAAGTGTCATTCCATAAATCAGGAGCTCCTCTATACCACTCACAAGTGGATCATTGGAGATCCAAATATGGAAGTGGTTCTTATGCAAGAAAAGAATAAAGGTATAGGTCTTGTCATCTTCAAACCTGTCTGATAAAACTACCTCCCCGACCCTAATGTTTTGTGCACGGTGGGTATGGTGTAACTCTTTTTTTAGTTCTGCCCTTTTTGCTAAGAAAGGGGCTGGTTCAAGTTCATAGAATGAGCAAAATGCCTTTGCAGCTACCAAACATTCAGGCGAGTAAGATGCAGGCTTTACAAGCCTTTCAAACACATCTATCCCGTTTAGGTAGTTTGGATTGTTTGGCTTGATTTCTTTGAGATAATCGTACAGGCCTGCCAAGAGATCTTGTTCTGAAAATGGTGATGAGAGTTCAATGGCCCTCAGGGCATATTTTAATATCTGGGTGGGCTCTATACCCACTATGTCGTCAAAGAACCACCCACAGCTTGTGAACATAAACATGGCCATACGTTGGGCTTCCAAAAGGCGAAGGATGTGTTTGGGATGAGGGCTAATGGGCTGTGTGAGCAGGGCTTCGTGCTCTTCCTGCTGGATCAGGAACTTTATGTAATCGTTTCTAAGCTGGGAAGGGTCTGGATGAAATTTTGAAACCTCCTTTTCGTAAATGGACCTTAGTTGATCTCTAAGCCAATTTAGACCTTCCCTTAGAGGCTTTCTCCACTTTTGATTCCAATCCTTCCTTCCAGAGAGGGAGCACCCGCAATCATCCATCCACCTACCAACTCCATGGGCACAGCTCCAAGATGTCCTCTCTTTGATCATGGCCTCAAATTGGGGTGGAAATAGCTCCAGATAGCTACCTGGAGTTATGAGGGTTAGGCCGTATTCCTCTGCATGGGTGATGATCCATGCCAAGGCCAGATCCCCAAACTTAAAATGGTGTCCGTAGGACTCTCCATCTGTTGCCACCACGATGATGGGATTTTGATTTTTGGCCTTAAACAACCTTAAAGAGACCTCTTTGAGAATCTGCTCTCCTGAAGAAAGGGCGCTTCCGAAGGCAATGGATTGGGATATCTCCCTGTTATAAAAAAATACATTTATCTCCCTGCCAGACGGGAGTGAAACCTTATAAGGCACGGTCACATCCACATCTCCAGCGGAGACATCCTTCCAGGAGCCTTTTCCAATGGGCCTTACCTTATCAGCCTGGTAGGGCGAAAGTATGGTAAACCTAATACCGTGCAAGGCCATGAGATCCAGGGATTCAAGATCCACTGCAGTTTCTGCCAGCCACATCCCTTCAGGTGGCCTATTGAACCTGTATTTGAAATCCTCTATCCCCCATATGATCTGTGTCTCCTTGTCCTTTCTGTCTGCAAGCGGCATGATTATGTGGTTATAAACCTGGGCCATTGCAGGACCATGACCGTTGTACATCTGCCTCCCTGTTTGGTCAGCCTCTCTGATTTTTTGATAGAGCTCAGGATGGGCCTGGTGGATCCAGGATATGAGGGTAGGCCCCATATCGAAGCTAATGTATGCAAAGTTGTTGATGAGGCCTTCTATCTTACCCTTGGGGGAATGGATCCTGGCCCATGCGTTTGGGCTGTAACATTCCCTTGTGATACGTTGGTTCCAGTCATGGAAGGGAAATGCCGAGGGCTCAGGTTCCACCCACTGGAGCCAGGGATTTTCTCTGGGAGGCTGATAGAAGTGTCCATGGATACACAAAAAGTTTTGCTGGGTCATGGTTATCCCTTTATGATTTGCTTGAAGGTATGATACACATCATATAATGCTAATACCACAAAAGCCCAGGGAGAAAAAAGGATAAAAGCCTCAATGGAAACGGATCTGTTCCCAAAAGTACTGACGGTGACCCAGTTGAATTTCCTTGTGAAAGAAATCCTGGAATCCAGCTTTGCAAATCTATGGGTGGAAGGGGAGATCTCCAATTTTTCATCCCCCCTCTCTGGGCATTGGTATTTTGTGCTAAAGGATGAGCAATCCTCCATTAGATGTGTGATGTTCAGGCAACAGACAAGGGCTTTGAGGTTTCTTCCCCAAAATGGAATGAAGGTGCTAGTTAAGGGTAATCTGAATGTTTACATGCCCAGAGGAGAGTACCAAGTGCATGTGGAATACATTGAGCCCTTGGGCATAGGTGCCCTTGCCTTGGCCTTTGAACAACTGAAAAATAAGCTCAGGGAACTGGGACTCTTTGACCCGGGAATAAAGAAGCCCATCCCCTTCTTACCGAAGAAGGTTGCAGTGATCACCTCTCCCACAGGGGCTGCCATCCGGGACTTTTTAAAGGTGATCCGCAGGAGATTTGCAGACCTTCATATAATAGTGGTGCCGGTGAGGGTCCAAGGAGAGGAGGCCACAAAGGATATCGTGGATGCCTTAAGGCTTGTTAACCAAAGGCTGGATGTGGATGTGATCGTGATTACCCGTGGAGGAGGTTCTCTGGAAGATCTCTGGCCCTTTAACCAAGAGGCATTGGCCTATGCCATCAGGGAATCCAAGATACCTGTGGTCTCTGCAGTGGGTCACGAGATAGACTGGACCATTTGCGATATGGCATCTGACCTGAGGGCTCCCACCCCGTCTGCTGCAGCAGAATTATTGGTAAGGGAAAAGGTTGTGCTGGAGGCCAAGATTGGGGATCTTAGAGCCAGGCTGATTCAGTGTTTCAATTCAAGGATTTCTTCCACAGAACAAAGGCTAAGGGAACTTGGGCTGAGACTTTTAAACACAAGGAGGGAATTCCAACTTAGGTCTCAGTTCCTGGATGAACTCACATTTAGGCTGCAAAACTCCATCTTGCATATCATCTCCCTCAAAGGCCATATGTTGCTGAAGGTCAAGGCCACCTTGAGCTCTTTAAGCCCAAAGAGGAGCTTGGATGCCAAAAGGGAAAAAATGATGGCACTAAAGGCACAGGTCATTGGCATTCAAACCCATAGGATCAAGTACCTGAAGACACAACTTCAAGGTAGAAGCCAACAGTTGGAGAGCATGAGCCCCCTTAATGTGCTAAAAAGGGGGTATAGTATTACATTTCGAGAGAAAGACGGGAAAATCATCAGGGATTCTAAGGAAATTGCAGTGGGAGATCAGATCAAGTCTCTATACGGAAGGGGCATGAGTATATCAACTGTAACTGTTACAAAAGACCAGAAGCTTTTAGGACAGAAATTTTAGCCAGATGAAGATGCCCTTTTTTTTGGCAGATGAACGACAAAATTTAAGGCTACAACGAGTTCTAATAGCCATATTCACATACCTCTTAGCGGATGGTATTCTCATTTTATATCAAGTCTGGGGCATTTTTAGGCTTTCCTTATCTGAAACCTTAGCTCTGTTTGGGATTTCATTTTTAATAAACCTGATATTTATTTGGCTTATTGTGAGCAACAAAAACCTTCGGTTTAAAGACCCAAGTCTAACCATTCCCCAGATGGTACTGGCTTTCCTCTTCGCATTTGCAGCCCATTACTTTACCAATTCACATAGGGGTTCGTACTTAATATTCTATGTTTTTGCTTTGACATTTGGGTTTTTTAGGCTTAACAGAAGGGAATTCTTCTGCCTTGGTGCCTATGCTGTTGTGGGATATACATGTACAATGTTTTTGCTTTGGTATACTCACCCACAATATGTGGATATAAAGTTCGATGTGTTAAGAGGCTTTGTGCTGGTCATTACCGTATTGTGGTTTTCACTAATAGGAGGTTATCAATACGAACTGAGGATAAAGTTAAAAGCCACCCTTAAAAGCCTGGAAGAGGCAAATAAGAAGCTTAATGAATTGGCCACCATAGATGAATTGACTGGAATAAACAACAGGAGAGAACTCTTGAAGAAGCTCAGGAACGATATCCTAAGGGCAGAAAGATTTGATCTTCCTTTNAGCGTTTTGATGGTGGATGTGGATAAATTTAAGCAGATAAACGATACTTNNGGTCATCAAAGGGGTGATATGGTCTTACAAGGCATGGCGAGGGTATTGTCTCAAAACCTCAGGAATGTGGATTATATGGGTAGATATGGAGGTGAGGAGTTTCTCGTAGTGCTACCCAATACCCACAAGGATGGAGGGCTCGTTGTGGCGGAAAAGCTTAGGAAGAGGATTGAAGAGGAAAACTTCGATGGGGGAATTAAGGCCACTGCCTCCTTTGGGGTGGCAGAGTTGGCCAAGGGTGAGGATCTCACTTCCCTTGTAAACAGGGCGGATGAGGCCATGTACCAGGCCAAAAAGATGGGTAGGAACAAAGTTGTGGTTGGATAGGCAGAGGATAAACCAACTGATGGAAGAGGCCATAGACCTGGCACTGGAGGCCAAGAGAAAGGGAGAGGTGCCTGTGGGTGCCATTGTTGTGGGGCCAAAGGGCCAGGTGATGGGACGGGCTAACAACAGTTGCATAGCACTCAACGACCCCACTGCCCATGCGGAGATCCTGGCCATAAGGGAGGCATGCTCTAAGNTAGCAAACTACAGATTGACTGATGCCTTGATTGTCTGTACCTTAGAACCGTGCTGGATGTGTTTCGGTGCCATAATGAATGCAAGGATATCTGGCTTGATCTATTCCCTTGAAGATCCTGATTTTGGCGCCATCAGTACCAATAACGGCTTTCGTATCAGGGGCTGGAGACCTCCCTTGATCATGAAAGGCATTGGCAAAGAGCGATATGTAAAGATAATAAAGGAGTTCTTTGAGATCAGGAGATTTACTGCAAGCGGAGAGGTACCGAAGCGGTCATAACGGGGTCGACTCGAAATCGACTTGCCCTGCTAAAAACAGGGCACGTGGGTTCGAATCCCACCCTCTCCGCCAATGGCATAAGAGTTTACCCAACTTCATGCAAAAACTACGAAATCAGGGTAATTTTGCGTTTCCCAAAATTTTAGGTCTAATAATTTCAAGCAGTTACGGGTAGTGGGGTCTTGAAAAGTTTTTGTAGTGGAAAAATCCTAACCAAAGTTTTCAGAAATTATAGCTTTTCAAAATATGACTAAACACTTGATACTATGCATCTTGCTATTTAACCTTGTTTCACTTAAATGATAACCAAGTAGAAAAACTGATAAAATCAAAAATACAAGACCCGTCAGCAGCCACTCTATACCAGAACTGGAAATGTTTTCGTCCGCAACCTCTTGCACCTTTTCGAACTTATAGCCCTCTATCTCTTCCTTAGGGGAATTATCCTGGGATGGAGCTAAAGATCTTCCCTTGGATGTCTTCAGTTTGTTTTGAAGTNTTTTTGCATCCTTTATTTGTGTTGCCAGATCCTTCTTTAAGGTCTTCTTAAGCTCTTGCAGGAATGCATCTATTTTTTGCGGATCTGTGAGGCCTGGAACGGAGATCAAATTTATTACCATTTGATTCAAGAAGGGATTATTACACGTATGGTCACAGCAGGCAATGCCTTTGTCTAAAACACTTTCCACATATCCCAACGCAAGCCTTTGCCTTACATCAGTAGAAGCATTCCAGTATCCTTTCCTGATAGCTTCCAGCATCCTTGCCAGGATAGACTGATATGCCCAGGGGTTGGATTCAGAGAAGAATTTCTTAAGGTTCATATTGTACCTATCTTCAACATATGTGCTGTACAATTCATTCCACTGCTCTTGATATATGTCATCTGGAGTTGTTACCTGGAATCCCCAAAAGTATTCCATGAATTTTGCTATGGTCCTTGCACCCGAATAACCTTCTTTTTTCATCCCTTCTATCCATTTGGGATTCAAGTACCTTGATTTAAGCTCTTGGCCCAAGACCTTTGAAAGTTGATTCACCTTTAGTTCTTTGTTGTTTCTATGAAATGTTATCATGGCCTTAGGGGCTTTTCCCGTAGCATTTCGCACTGCCAAAGAAAGTCCTCCCACATAATCAAATACGTCATCGTTGTCTATGGCCCCAAATAAATTGGATGAAAATGAGTGTAACACCGTATCAACCATACTCAAATTGAGATGAAACAGTTCTTTCCCTTCATCTCCCCAGATGTCTTCTCCGAAGCTATTTCCCACCCTCATGGTGTAAATTCCTGATATTTCCTGATCGCTTTCCCAGAGCCCTGACAAGCCGGTTATGTCGGACACGCCTGTCCCATAGGTTCCCGGAGCCTCGCCAAATATCCTGATCTTGGCAAGTTGTTCTGCCCTCTGTTTTTCAAGGCCCTTTGAAAGCAGAGAACTTTTTAAGGCCTCGTAATTTTCCCTCACAAGGTTTTCCACATCCTTTTGTATGAGCGCCATCTTAACAGCCCTATCCAAGAGTATGAGTTTTTCCGGGAAAAGGTCCCTGTACAGGCCAGAGGGATTTATGAGCACATCAACCCTTGGTCTTTTCAAAACCTCCCCAGGGATGGGTCTGATCCCCACTATCTTGCCTGTCCTGTCCCATACAGGTTCTATGCCCAATAGTGCTAAGACTGTGGATTCGTTCACGCCGCCGTTTCTCATGGTCTCCACTGCCCACAGCACCACCGCAACCTTTTTGGGAAGTTCCTTGTTCTCCTCCAAGTGCCTTTTTATGATTTCATCTGCCGCCTTTTTCCCTGCTTCAAATGCCTCAGGGGTTGGGATTTTTTGTGGATTGAACCCGTAAAAGTTTCTGCCAGTGGGCAAGGCATTGGGATTTCTAATGGGGTCGTTTCCCTCTCCGGGAGCTATGTATCTCCCTTCGAGTCCCTCCAATATGGCTTCCAGTTCTTTCTGCCCTGAGGCATTGAGTTTCTCCTTTATCTTTTGAGGATCCTCCTTTGGATTTGTATCCAAAATGAAGGATACCATGTCATTGATGGCATCTGCTGGTGGAGATGAGCCCAGTGTGTGAAGGCCATATGGAAGGAGGGAGGATCTTATTTCCAGTAGATAATCTTCTATGGAATCCAGATCTTCGGGGGTCACCTTTTGGATCCTCAATTCCCTGTGTATCCCAAGATTTTTGATTTGGGAGTCCAATGTCTCAAGTTCGTACTCCACGGTTGGATCCCCTTCGCTGATACCCCTCTTTATCCTTTGGATCAGCTCATAGAGCCTTGAGAAATCGCTATAAAGGCCTGATCTCTTAAGCGGAGGGATCAGATGATCCACAATTACTCCCCTTCCCCTTCTCTTGGCCTGGATACCTTCTCCTATGTTGTCCATGATGTAGGGATAGAGGTTTGGGATATCGGTAATCAATACTTCAGGATCACAAGAGTGGGACAACCCAATTTGTTTGCCTGGCAACCATTCGTGGCTTGCATGGGTGCCAAAGTGTATCATGGCATGTGCTTTAAATCCATGTTTTAACCAAAGATACGATGCTATGTATTGGTGATGGGGATAGAGTGTGGGGGAGTGGTAAAGCTTCATGGGATCATCACTGATTCCCCTGGAAGGTTCGGGCAGGATGGCCACCTTTCCAAAGTAAACTATAGGGATCACAAATTTCCCTTCATAAAACATGATCTTAGATTCCTCAGGTTTGCCCCATTGGGATTCCACCCTTTTTCTGAAATCAAGGGGAAGTTCCTGGTACCATTTCTCATATTCTTTTACAGGGATCAAAACCACATCCTTTGACCTAACTATTTCTTCAAGCTCTCCAGGAGCCCACGTACCAACATTTCTGCCAAATTTTGTTATGGCTTGTTTTAAGGCTGACGACTCCAAATCCGCTGGCCCCACATCGTATCCCCTTTGCCTTAGCGCTTTCAGAAGGTTAGTTAAGCTTGAAAAAAGATTCAAATAACTTGCTCCAATGTCTTGTTTGCCTGGATTATGGTTGTAATAAAGGACTGCAAGGCGCTTTTCTATATTGGGGACTGTTTTGAGCCCTATCCACTTCTTGACCCTTTGTATCAGAACCTCCACATTCTCTTCCACAGGGCTGTGACAATAAATCTTCCTTCCCTCTTGCTCCAATTCCACTTTGCCACCTAATACAGATGGTTCTATAACCCCTGATATCTCAGGATTGGAGACGGCATAAGCCACCTCAAAGGCGTCCAAACCCTGTGGGCTTTTTTGCCAAGCCTCCACTGTATTGCCATATAAGTTTATTGCATTAATTATCGGTACCCCAATTTTATTCAGCAGTTGTGCTATTTCCGGTTTGAGGGCTGAGCTAAACTTCATCGTGAAGGCAATTATCAGATCCACCCTTGGAAAAGAGTTTTCATCCATGAAAAATCGCTGCAGAATCGTCTCTTCAGGGCCAAAGGCTGGCAAGACACAATAGCCCTCTTGCTCAAGCCTTTTTATGAGGTGGTCAATCACATTTGATTGGTTCTTCATGATATAATTGGAGTAAAGTGTTATCCCTATCCAAGGCCCGAAAGTTCTTATCCCAGAGCGACTCTTGTGCCAATTGTAAAAATCCTCAAAGGAAGAAAAAATTCTTTGGGCCTCTGGATGGTATATCCCGTGGTTATGAAAGATTTCAGGGGGTTCAAAGGATAGGGATGTATCAAGATTGTCATGGATTATTTTTGAGAGCATATTTGTTATGTTCTTCTTTGAGGGCCAAGCATAATATTTCATTAGAGTTGAATCAAAGATTACCCCAAGATCGGCCAAGGATTTATCAGATGTTTCTCTTAAGGCGTAATATTTAAAGCCTTTATCAAAACTCTGATTCAAAAAAACATCTTTTAAAAATCTTACAATATCACTATCCATGGTGTCAAAAAGTACAATTTTATCGCCTGGCCTCTTTATTATTTCATCTAAAATACCTTGATCAACTTTTATCTGAGAAGACGAAAAATATAACACTTGTACCCCTGAATGATCTATCTCTTTAGTAGCCTGATGCACAATTGCCGAATCAGAATCGAGTATTAGTAGCATTATGGTTAAATCCGCACTTGCAAGACAGTACTTTTGAAGAAGTACAATTAGGCAAAGGAAGTAAAGTACATGTCTTATGTAACTAGGCTTCATCTTCATTCTTCAGGAACATATACGTATGTACCATCTTGAAGTCTATAGGCAGTTCCCAATCGCTCTCCAAGGCCTTTTGCCTTTTGGTTGCTGACCTTTAATCTTTCTATTTTCTTACCCTTTTTTTCAATTAGCTCTAGTTGACCACTCGCATCTTTTTTCAGTATTGTAAGATTAGATTGTTGGTTGAACAGATCCTGTAGATGAAAAGCAGTAAAGATTGTGAGCATCAGGCCCACAATGAAAACAAGGCCAAGATCCAAGAGGTTTGCAAGGCCCGTCAGAGGATCCAGATCGTATATGTTTGGCATACCTTTGTAGAGCCCTTGTCTTTTAAGGAATGCCATGAGATATACCCCCACCTTGGGATGATACGCCATTATGGCACAATATCTCGTCTGCCAAATATTCCATCTGCATTATATCGAACTCTACCCACCTTCTTCTTATGCTCAAGATGGCATATGCGATGCCACCTTCGGCAAGGCCCACAACCGTTGTGGTGAAAGCAATCACCAGGTCAGAGGAAAGCCTTCCCAGGTCACCTTGGGACAGGGCAGCCAAACCGGTACCCATTGGGATCAACGTGCCCATAAGGCCAAGCATTGGCCCCACACGCACCAATACACCCAAAAAATCCAAGGACTTGCGCATATGCCATGCTTTCTCTTGTAATAGATATTCGATCTTGTTCATTTGGATGTTTTTCTCCTGAGTACACTTTGCCAGGTAGTTCCAAAAGATTTGCACAATGGGAGAAAAAATGGTAATTTTAATATCCATATCTTGCCTTTCTATCTCATGACTTGTCCTTTTTCTCATTACATATTCTGAACAAAACCCTCCCAATTGATACAGGGTAATCACGGCAAGGGCAGAAAGGAGCAAAAGAACAGGAAGCAAGAGTGCACTTGAAACACTGTATATGAAGGCAGTAAGGATTCCTATAATCTTCATCTCAGCCCCCTTCTATAGGAAACAAAGGCTTTTCTGTTTCTTATGAAGCCCAAGAAGAAAAAAATAAAAAAGATTCCGATAATAGCACTAACAAGCTGATTTGAAGACACACTCATATCAAATTTATTCACGCTCATACTCACTATGCTTTTGGCCTGCGCAATTCCACTGGAGAGGAGTAACGTAAGCATAGTATAGAGCGAAGATATTATCAAAATGCCACCCACTATATGGGAATGCTTAAAATCACCTCTGGATGTCTCAAATAGCCATGTTCCCAAGAATGCCATTAGGCCTAAGAAGACAAATCCTGAATACGCAAGCGAAATTATCAAGAAGTTTGAACTTGGAAAATACTGGAGTGCGAAACCAAGGGTTAGAAAGATGGTGGAAATACAGATGGGGCAAGGTATTAAAAGGCCAAGCCAGACGTTTTTGTCAGCTTTATGTTGATTCTTAATTAGGAAATAGTATCCCAATACCATAAGGGAAAAAGAAACCAAAAGGTGTATCTCTTGACCAAATCTTATCAATAGCCTGGATAGCCTGCCAATGTTCTTATCCATCATCCAAAGATAGCCGAGGATGGAGAACAAGAAGAGATAGGTGACGAGATACATGGCAAACATACGTACCCTACTAAGTGGCCCTTGTCTATTTTTGCAGGCGAGGTAGAGTCCAATGCCTGCCTTAAGGCTAAATACTCCAAGCATGATCCAGATGCCCAGTATGAATCTTAGAGGAGTGATCACTTTTGTCTCCTAAAGCCGTTTTGCCTTTCCAAACCCAAGGCCACTGCTTCAAACACGGCCTTACCGATGAGCTCTCCCATCTTGCTATGGCCTCCTGTGTATTTGACCTTTGGCCCTTTTGTTCCTGACACAATGATAACATTATCAGTGCCGGTGCCAGTGGCTTGTGCATTCTGGGTATAGGAGCTGGGGACATTTAGCTCCTGAAATGCAGCGGTCTTTGCCTCTGTGGCAGTAATCACTGCCCTTGCCATGGCACCGTCGGTGAGGATAGCATTGGTAAGTAGGATGATATTGACCGTTCCCTGCTTTTCTTCCACCGATTCAACATATGGGCCTTCATCAACACCTGTTCTAATGGCATTACTCCTTGCACCTGCTGTGACTATTGCAGTTACCAAATAGGGTGGATATTCTTTTGTAACTAAGGCATGATTGTCCATATCAGCAGCCGTTGCAAGTTGAACNAATTTGTCTGGACTAATGTTTAGTTCATGGGCAATCTGCTTTTTTATCTGCCTTATATATACCATTCCNCCAGGTTCATCTTTAGTCTTTAGCTCATCACAAACCTTTTTCCATATTTCAGGATGAGCAGCATGGTTTATCACTACTTTGGCATTTGAAAAGCCATCGTTTGTTGAAAATACTCGCCTTTCTTCATTAAAGATTATTATGAGTGTCTTTTCCCACAAACCATCCTTTGTGCTCGTTTTTATATGGGCCTTGCAGTCAAGTTCCTTGGGCAGAGAGAGATCTTTTGCCATGGCAGAGGAAAAAAGCATGGCCAATAAAAATAGAGCTACAGGTATTAATTTGCCTTTCATGGGATCCTCCTATTGGAAAAAGGAGTTATTTCAAAATAGTTAGCATACTCTTGCATGCTCAAACACATTAACAAGGCCATAACCCCCCTAAGGGGAGGTTATGGGTGCCATTTAACTTGTTAGTACATCTTAAAGAGCAAAGGGCTAAAGTTATTATTAAAACTGATACTTCAGCCCAAGGAAAAATGTCCTTCCGGGCATGGGGTAGCCTTTCACATAAGAATAATCCGTATCAAAGAGGTTTTGCACCTCACCCCTAAGGCTTATCCGTCCATAATCCTTAAAGTTTAAAAGTTCCTTTTGAATGACCAGGTTGCTCACTGTAAAGCCTCCTTTTTGGATGATGGGCGCTGGCCACAAACCACTTTCCCAGTCCTGCACGTTAGTTTTCCCTAAGTAAGAGAAGCTCAGGTTCACACATAAAAGCTCTTCATGGGAAAAAAGGATGCCATAGGATAAGGTCCAGTCAGGAGTGTAATAGAGGTCCTGGCCTGTTTCATCGTCTTTAAATTCTGTAAGTCTTGTAAATGTAAAATAAGGCCTTATCTCATAAGGAAGGTTCAGCAATGGGCCAAAATCATAGTTCATGCCTCCTTCAAATCCTTTGATGGTTGCAGAACCTATGTTTTCCCAACTTACCACAGTGGGAGCAATGNNTTTTTGTTGAATCTTGTCCTTAAGTTTTGTGGAAAAATATGTGATGGATGCATCAAAGGCAGCTTTTTTAACATCAAATCCAAACTCATATGTTTTACTCTTTTCAGGCTTTAGGTTCGGGTTGCCTTTGTACAGTGTACCCCACATCGGTATGTTCCCGGCAAGTTGCATGGCAGAGGGCATCATAAATGCTTCTCCGTAGTTTGCCCTGAATTTAAACATCTCGGTTATCTGATATGCCAAACCTATCCTTGGGGCCCAGTTATCTGTGTCTTGTTTTTGGCCTTGGGCACCCTTTATCTCAACCTCGTATTGATCATACCTTATACCACCAGATAATGTGAGTTTCTTGTCAAAGAATTTTGACTTTACCAACAGGTAATAGGCAGGATTGTCATACTCCGATTGTTTTGGGTCCCATGAACTTTCCACATCGTAATTCACCCAGTCAAAACCTAAGGAAAGTGCTACATCTTTTACTGTGTATGCAAATTGAGCCTGTCCACCTTTTTGTTTTATTTTGCTCTCTGTTGGAATTCCATCATCAAACCCGTCTGGATTACTGGCAACTGGATCAAACCAAGTGTTTGTGTCTTTACCTTGAAAATATCTCGCATTCCAGGACATGTTTTTATCACTGCTCTTTCCCTCATAAGTGAGATCCCAACTATGGTACTTCTTATCTGCATAGTCATCCAAATCGTTGGTGCTCAAATAATCAGTGGTTCCTATGTGGTCTCCGTTGTAATTATGGTAGATAATTCCAAGTCTATTCCTTGGCAGAAACTCATAGCCTAAGTTTATACTTACATTTTCAATACGTTTGTAACCTGTATTATAGTATCTTTTGTTTGAAGCTGTGTCGTAGTCGTCCATGGTGTTGGTGGAAAAGCTGGAAGAGAAATCCAACTTTTTGTATTTACCTGAGAAACCCATCTCAACATTATCATATCCCCAGCTCCCAAGGGTTCCCTCCACAAATAAAGAGGGTTTGTCCTTACCTCTTTTTGTAATGACATTTATAACNCCACCCATTGCAGAGGAGCCGTACTGAACAGAGGCCGGACCTGATATGATTTCAACCCTTTCCACATTTTTGGTGAGGATTTTTGAAAGGTTTCCAGAGCTTACTCGCCTCCCGTCAATGAGGACAAGTACATGGCTTAAAAGGTCATTTCCAGTTACATCGGTTCTAAAGCCCCTAATACCAACGGATGTGAGGGCCCCAGGGTACTTGATGNTCTGAAAGCCCTTCTCCCCGAGGAGTTCACCCAAGTCCTTGGCAGGTGACAGAGAGATTTCCTCTTCATCAATCACCCTGATGCTGGTGGTGGAAAACCTCTTTTCTTCTTCCATGCGGCTTTCTGTTACAACCACCTCAGGCAACAGGACCTTTCCTTCCTTGGCCTGACCAAAGCAGGTTTGGCCTAAAACAAGGTGTGAAAGCACAAAAACCAAAACAGCCAAAGATCTTTTCATCCCAATACCTCCTCTCTTTTTATTGCCAGAGGAGGGGCCGAATAAAAATCCCTGGACCGACACAAAGCCGATCCAGGGATTGCCCTTTTTATCCGCAAGATCGCAGGGCCTGGCTCCCTTCCTCGTAGGGCCTATGGCCTAAGCTCCAGGCAGGTCTTCTGACTCTCGGATCACCCTACTGACTGCACCTTCCCAAAGCCCAAGGGGTAGTGGTTATTGCAGCCTTCGTCCCCGATCACAGCCGCGGGCCGGTCACCGATTTTCACGGTGTTCCCTTTTAAGCCTTACGGCACCTGGACATTCATAGACTATGAAAGGTGCTCTTGGGATGTCAAGGAAAATTTTTCCTTGGGCAAGACTACGGCAGAGGTTCCACTTCGTAAATGGAATTGAAAGATATGCTTTGCCCTGTCCCTGGATGTTTTAGTGTTTTGCAAAACCCGATAAATTAGGATAAGGTAAAAANGGGTGAGGGGTACATGACCGAGAGGATAAGAAATTTTAGCATCATAGCCCANATAGACCACGGAAAGTCCACCTTGGCAGACAGGTTGATCCAGAGGTGTGGCCTNGTGGATGAGAGGAAATTCAGAGATCAGATCCTGGATACCATGGATATAGAGAGGGAAAGGGGCATTACCATAAAAAGCCAGGCAATTACCTTGCCTTATGTGACTGAGGATGGAAAGGNATACATGCTCAATCTCATAGACACNCCTGGCCATGTGGACTTCTCATACGAGGTATCCAGGGCATTAGCCTCTTGCGAAGGAGCCCTCCTTTTGGTGGATGCATCCCAGGGCGTTCAGGCACAAACCGTGGCCCATCTATACGCAGCATTGGAACAAGACCTTACCATCATCCCTGTGATCAATAAGATTGACCTGCCTGCTGCGGACATAGAGAAGGTGAAGGAAGAGATTGAGGTGGAACTGGGCCTGGATTCGGAGTCTTCCTTGTTGTGCTCTGCCAAGGAAGGTATAGGGATAAAGGAGATCTTCGAGGCCATCGTGGAAAGAATCCCGCCTCCAAAGGGAGATGAAAATGATCCCCTGAGGGCACTGGTATTCGATGCACACTACGACCAGTTCAGGGGTACTGTGGTAAGCATTAGGGTGTTTGATGGTCAGATAAAACCAGGTGATCAGATAAGGCTTATGGCAACAGGTGCCCAATATAAGGTGGAGGAGGTGGGGATATTTCAGCTGGAGAGGATCCCAAGGGATAGATTGGGCCCAGGGGAGGTGGGTTATCTGATTGCAGGGATCAAGAGTGTCCGGGATGTGGATGTGGGGGATACCATCACAGTGGAACAAAACCCTGCAAAAGAACCACTACCGGGATTTAAAAAGGCAAAGCCCATGGTGTTTTCCTCTATCTACCCCATCAGCTCAGAGGACTTTCAAGACCTGCAGGAGGCACTGGAAAAGTACAGGCTCAACGATTCCGCNCTTGTGTTTCAAAAGGAATCTTCTTTGGCCTTGGGCATGGGTTTTAGATGTGGTTTCTTGGGCCTACTGCACTTGGAGGTGGTGCAGGAGAGGTTGGAAAGGGAGTTTGGGCAGTCCATNATCATGACGCTTCCCTCTGTCAGGTATAAGTTTCACCTCACAAATGGAGAAGAGGTGGAGGTGGACAATCCAGCCCATTACCCTGATCCAGCAAAGATCAAGAGCTCCTTTGAGCCTTTTGTTAGGGCCACGATTATGATGCCAGATAAGTACACAGGAGCAGTCTTGGAGCTCATCAGGGAAAAGAGAGGAACCAACACAAAGTTTAACTATCCCAGCCCAGGCAGGGTGGAACTGCAGGTGGATATGCCTCTGGCAGAGATCATCTATGACTTCTACGACAGGCTAAAGAGTATTACCCAAGGCTACGGAAGCTTTGACTATGATTTCCTGGAATACAGGGAGAGTGACCTTGTAAAGGTGGATATACTTGTGAACGGAGAAAAGGTGGATGCCCTTTCTTTGATAGTGCATAAACAAAGGGCGAGGGAAAGGGCATTGCACATATGTGAGAGATTAAAGGAAGAGATACCAAGACACCTTTTTAAGATCCCCATACAAGGTGCCATTGGAGGCCAAATTATTGCCAGGACAACCATAAATCCATACCGAAAGGATGTGACCGCAAAGTGTTATGGAGGTGACATAACAAGGAAGAGAAAACTGTTGGAAAAACAAAAGGAAGGCAAAAAACGTATGAAAATGGTTGGATCTGTGAATATTCCACAGAGTGCATTTGTTGCAGTGTTTAAGACTGAAAAATCTTGATGATGGAGCCTGTTGGCCTNTACATTCACATCCCATTTTGCAGGAAAAGATGTAAATACTGTGATTTTTTTACCATCCCAAGCCTCAAGCTTTTAACACCTTATCTTCAGGCAGTTAAAAAAGAAATTTCGTTATACTGCACAACTATCAAAAAAGTTGATACCATATATCTGGGTGGTGGAACTCCATCAATACTTGGTGTCAAAAACCTTGAAGTAATNATGGATGAAATCTTGAAGAGTTTTGATGTCTCTGCCAAATGTGAAATATCACTTGAAGCCAATCCAGACGACATATCAAAAGAATTCATCCAGGGCATATCTAAACTGGGCATAAATAGGGTGGTGCTTGGGATTCAATCCTTTGATGATGCCAAGTTGAATTTCTTAGGAAGGGGGTATTCAGGTTCAAAGGTTAGGCAGGCCCTGGAAATCTTAANGGTTAATTTCAGAGGAAGTTGTTGCCTTGATATGATCTATGGCACTGTTTTTGACAATTGGAAGTTTTGGGAAAAGGAGCTAAATAGTGCCCTAAGTTATTTTCCTGATCACATATCATGCTATGAACTNACCATACATGAAAAGACAGTTTTTTCAAGNTTTAAAAGGAATGACGTAAAGCTGGATGATAACACATTTAGAGGAATCTATCTAAATACCTCCAGGTATCTTTCTCATACGGGATATATCCACTATGAGGTGAGCAATTATGCCTTGGGAATTGGAAACATATGTAGGCACAACATGAAGTATTGGAAGAGGCTATCCTATGTGGGGATTGGGCCTTCGGCCCATTCCTTTATGGGCAAGGAGAGGTGGTGGAATGTTTCGTCTCTCAGAAAGTACATCAAGCTTTTGGCCTCGGGTGAGTTACCCACAGAGGCGCGGGAGGTACTGGGACCTGGGCAGGAACAACTGGAATATCTGGCANTGGGATTGAGGACAAAGGATGGGGTTAGTTCCTCGGTGTTGTCCCTTAACGAATATGGCTTTAAAAGACTTGGGATATTGGAAAAGGAAGGTTATATCCACCTGGAAGGGGGCAAGATCNTACCCACTCCTTTGGGATACTTGGTTTCTGACTCACTCCCCGTTGAGATCCTGGATTAGATCTTCCCCTTGTAAGTTATTTGTGCCGTAGAGCGGAAGCTTTAGAAAGAACCTTTCAAACAACCTNTGGTACTCCGTCCAGTTCCCCTGGGCTTGATCCTTTTCCACGAAGGCCTTCACTGCGTTTAGTTTTGCATCCAGGTCGTCTACGAGATTCAAGGCCACTGCTTCCAAGTTTTTGGGCTTCTTGGGAGATCCAAATTCCAGCATCCCATGGTGACTAAGGATTATGTGCTTTATGGTAATCCTGAGGCCTTCTGGAAAATAGGGGATGGCCTTTATCTTTTGACCCACCATCTCAGCGCCCAAGACTATATGTCCCAAGAGTCTCCCTTCATCNGTATAGGCTATTGAAAAGGGACGCCATGTGAGTTCCTTTAACTTGCCCAGGTCGTGTAGAAAGGCACAGGTAAGTAATAGCTCCTTGTGGAGGAAGGGATAGAGGGTGGCCACTATGTCCGCAAGGTTTACCACCTGGAGGGTATGCTCCAGCAAGCCTCCCAGGTAACTATGATGCAGGGCCTTGGAGCCAGGAGCCTCCTTTAGCTCACCAAGGAATTCTTGGTCTGTCAGGAATGCTTCCAGCAATGCCCTTAAAAAAGGCTCTTCTATGGATGAAAGTTTTTCTTTAAGTTCCAAGAACATTTCATCAGGGTCTCTAATTGCCCTATCCAAGAAGATGGAACTATCCACCTCCCGATCCTTCTGCGCCAGTTCCAGGATCTTAAGCTGGGGTTTATCCTTGTACATGCTAACTTCTGATCTTATCCAAATCACATTGTCCTTTGTGGCAAAGGTGAGTTTGTCAGGGGTACAGCCCCAAAGCTTTGCATCCACATCTCCTGTCTTATCTCCCAATGTCAATCCCACAAAGGGATCACCGGTCTTGGTGATCCCGTGGGTACGCTCCTTCACCAGGTATACGCCTTCAATCTGGGAGCCTTGGTAAAGTGGTAGGTCTTTTATCCACACATGTTCCATGGGGGCTCAGTCCTCAAAGTCTCCTTCTGGCCCTTTGGAGCCGGTTAGCCTCTTTGCCTTCTCCCTGATCTTTTCTTCTGTCCAATCATTGGGATCCTGAATCCTGGTTGCCTTGGGCCCCAGATCATATGAATTGCCCTCCAAGATGGCCTCTATTGCAAGGGGAGCTGTATCCCCTGCGTTAAAGACCTGGGTTAACATGTCGTAGGCAAAGTCTTCNACATCCTTTACCATCCTTTCCCTGATCTGTTTTGGAAGACCCATCAACTTGTTCTCAAAGGGCAAGTTCAGTTTCTTAAAATCCCCTGCCTTTAGGCCCTTGGATTTTGCATAGGCAACCATCTCCTCCCATATCTCCTTGGTTACACCCTTTTCTGGCTCTTTGATCAATTCTCCGTTTTGGTCCAGTTGAGCATTTCCAAATTCATTTACCTTTACACCCCAGGAGATCATTTGAAGGGCTGTTGCCACATTGGCCTTGGTGGTTCGGGTCTCGGAGGCTATTCTCTTTAACCTTTCTGTGTTGTTCCCACTGGTACCGTGCTGGGCCCCGGACACCTTATATCTCTCCAAGGCCTTGTGGATGTCTCTGGTGAGTTCCACTTGTATGCCTGCGTCAGAGGCCTCAATCCCATGGGTGGTACCGTTGTTGAGGGCAATCCAGTCTGGGAATATGTTGTGGGCGTTAAGCCCCTCTATGAGAAAGAGAGCCTCTTCCACCGTTGAGAGGCCTTCTTTACCTTTGATCTCCCCCACCTCTGTTTCGTAGCCAATCCAGGGAGGAAGGAGCCTGGAGAGTCTGATGTTGGTAAGGAGGTTATCTGCATCTGGGAGGTGGGATGCATCAATGGCAACGGAGGTGATGCCTGCCTCTATAATNGAAGGGATCTCCGTCTCTGCCTGGATGATGTCCTTCTGGCCTTTTATTCCATAATGATCGGCATGCACTGCAACGGGCACGGTTATGCCCATGGTGTTGCAGAGTGTGTCCACATACATTGCAATGTTCCAGTAGTTTACAGCGCAATATGCGTTTGCTCCACCCTCAGACTTTGCAATCTCTATGATCACAGCGGCATTTGCCCTCTGTGCTGCCTTTAATACCCCTGCTATTACAAAGTAGTTTCTGCCGTTTGCAGCCATTGTCATTGCCTTGCCTTTTTTCAGCATGGCCCTATCTATGACCTTGCCCGACACTATGAGTGCCCTGGAGTGGGGAAAGAGCCTTTTGATATTGGGTGGCCTTCCTATCTCCCAGGCCTTTTCCCAATCCTTTATGGAAACTCCCATTGTTCCCATGGATCTCCTCCTTTCTGGCTAAAACTGTTCCCTGTGTAAAAATTCTGCCACCTCTCTCCTCTTTGGGGGGGAAGAGACCTGTGCTGCATACCCCANAGGGATCATGCTGACCACCTCAAAGCCATCGGGCACCTTTAAGATCTCTTTGGCCTTGTTGTGATCAAACAGCCCCACTATCACCGTACCCAAACCCAGGCTGTGGGCTGCCAAGCACAGGCTTTGGGTGGCTATGCCCAGGTCGTACATAAACCAGTCACCCAACTTGGTGGNTACCTGCCCCTTATAAAAACCAGAGGTTCCCAGCTTTCCACAAAGTACCAGTATCAAGGGTGCCTCTACCATGGCCTTACTGGCAGGGTTGGTTGGGGGTAAGGTTGCTTGCAAGGCCTTCTTGGTCTCCGCTTCCCTTACGGTGATGACCTCCCAACATTGGGTGTTGGCCCAGGAAGGAGACCAACGGATGGCTTCCAGTATCTTTTCCAATTTGTCTGATTCCACATCTTTGTCCAAAAACCTTCTGATACTCCTTCTCCCTGAAATGGCCTCCAGGACTTCCATAGCTGGCTCCTTTCTTTGGAGTGGACTAAAACAAAAAGACCTCTTATTTTTTAGCCTCTACCGAATCAAAAGGCAACAGAAAGGATCTCAAAAGCACTATTCAGGCAAGCCTTTGGGAATGGCTTTGATTCAAGTTCATGGTTCAAAAAAATTTTTATGTGTAAAATCAAGGGCGTACAAAGAGTGGGCAAGTGAGGGACCTTAACTTTGGGATAGCCCTGGTTAAGAAATGGGAAGAAGCAGTTTTTTAAGCATTCTTTTGATGCATCAAGCTTAGGGGAGGGGCCAAAAGATCTTTTCCCTTTGCCTGAATCTTACATAACTTGAAAAGCCCAGCTCCTTTACCAACCTTATGGCCTTTTCAAACCCAAAGCCCACCTCCTCAGGTCTATGGGCATCTGATCCAAAACAGATGGGGATTCCCCTTTCCTTTGCCATGCTGAGTATCAGCCTGGAGGGATACATTTCCTGAACCGGCCTTCTGAGACCAGAGGTATTCACCTCCAGGGTCATACCTTTCAAGGCCATTAGGTCCAAGACGGGTTCCACAAGTCTTTTTATGGATGAGTTATAAAGGCTGTGCCCGAATTTTTTGGGAAGGTCCATATGTGCCACCACATCAAACAGCCCTGTTTCCACAAGCTTTCTTTGCAAGACAAAGTATCTTTCCCATGTCTCTGACACATCCACACGTTCCCAAACAGGCAATTGTTCTGGGTCATCAAAACCCCATCCATCCAAAAAATGTATGGAACCCAGTACGAAGTCAAAGTCTTGGGAGGAAAGCCATTTTTCCAAAAAGGCCTCGCAGCCTGTATAGTAATCTGCTTCAATTCCCAAACGTATGGGTATGTTGGCCTTTTGGGCAAGCTCCTGGATCATCTCCAAGTATCTGGGGAANTCCTCCAAGACCATCCTGTGCTTGGGATCATACCCATCCACAGAGGGCATGTGATCTGAAAAGCCTATCTCACACAAACCTAAGTCAAAAGCTCGCTTTTCAAAATCAGAAGGCTGCCCTATTGCATGTTTACAAAGCACTGTGTGAAGGTGATAATCTGCCACCAAGGTCATATTATTTACCCAAAGCTTTTCTCAGGTAATCTCCCAAGGTGCCAAAACTTCCATTGTCTTCCTTTCTTGGGACATTCTCAAACATATCCGCCTCTTCTACACCCAGGTCCAACAGAATCCTCTTCTCTTTAGGGTGTATCTCCAATATCTTCACCCGGATCCTGTCTTGCTCCCTCAATTTCCTCTGATCTCTTAAGGGAGATTCATCCAACTTTCTCATGCTCAGGTATCCTGTAATACCGGGATAAATGTGTACTAAGTAGCCATCTTTCATCTTTTTTGTTACAATTCCTTCCACAATCTGGCCCACTTGAAATCTATCCAACACATCTGCCCAGGGATCACCCTCCACCTCCTTGATACTTAAGGAGATCCTTTTTTCCTTTATATCCAGGGCCTTTATCATCACCTTTATCTCTTGGCCTTCACTCACTATCTCCTGGGGCTTTAAAACCCTTTTGGTATAGCTCATCTCGCTGATGTGAACCAAGCCTTCAAGGCCTCCTATGTCCACAAAGGCTCCGTATGGAANAAGCCTTGTGACCTTTCCCTTTACCNCATCTCCTATTTGGAATCTGCTCTCTGCTTCTTTCCAAGGATCCGGCACCATATCCTTTAGCGAAAGGGAGATCTTGTAATTGCCATCCTCAAGGCACTGGAGCTCTTTTATGCTCAGTTCCAAGGTCTCTCCCACCTGAACCAGTTCCTTTGGATCCCTTATCCTTGACCAGGATAGCTCACTTATGTGAAGGAGACCTTGTACATTTGGCCCTATCTCCACAAACACGCCATAGGGGACGATGGATCTTACCACTCCCTTTACCACATCTCCTATCTTGAGGGCCTTTATGAATGCCTCTTGTCTTTCCTTCAATTCCTTTACAAGTGCCTCTCTCCTTGAAACCACCAAATTTTTGCCAGAACCATCCATCTCTGTGATGATGAAGTTATAGGTCTTTCCCACATGGGCAGCAGGCTCTTCAGAACTCACAAGACTGATTTGGCTTGAGGGGCAAAAGGCATGTTTATCCCCTATTGATACCAAATAACCGCCCTTTCTTGTTCCCAAGACCTTTCCTTCCACAGGCACCTTATTTTGGAAGGCCTCTCTCAGGCCTATAATATCCATGCCCCCTCTTATTGCCTTACCCAGTCTCACCTGCCCCCTGGAATAGGAGATCACGAAAAGCTCCACCTCTTCACCCACCTTAGGTATCTGAAGGCCCAAGGCCTCGTATTCGGATCTTTCCACAAAGGCGTCTTGCTTTAAGCCGATGTCCACAAATATACTTTCGCTTCCCACCAATATCACCTTGCCCTTTACCCTTTCCCCAGGGCTTGGAGGCTTTTTCACCCCCAAATGTTGTTTGAAACTTTCTTCCAACTCCTTTTCCCAATCCGACCACATCCCTTTCTCCTTGCCTTGAAATTACAAAGATTGTAGTTTGACCCTTGTGAAGCCAAGTGGCAACTAATTTTTGGAGGAATCATGCAAAAAAAACTACTGCTCACGGTTAGTGAAAACAAGGCTTTTCATAACTCTGTGCATTTCTTAGGTAAGTTTTTGGACAAAAGGGAAGATATCACGGTCACCCTCTTTTATACGGCCCCAAGGCCAGAAGGTTTTGGAGGCACAGGATGGGTGGAAGAGGATCAACTAAACCAAAGACTAAGGGAGATATATCTTACAAAGGGAAGGCAGGCCCTGGATGAGGCAGAAAAGGAACTCATTAGCTACGGCTTCAAAGGAGAGCAGATTCAAAAGAGGTTAATCATCAGGCAACTTGGGAAAATCGCTGACATACTCCAAGAGGCACAAAAAGGCCTATATGATGCTATTTTGTTGGGAAGGCGAGGCCTTTCTTTTTTTGATGAACTCTTGAATTCCAGTGTCACAAGATGCATGCTGGATTATCCCATTGATACACCTTTATGGATGTGCCAAGGTCATGTGGGGAAAAAATCTATACTTGTTTGCTATGATGGATCGGCACCTTCCCTCAGGGCCCTGGAACACATTGCCTTTGTATTCCAAGATCAACCCAAGCACTCCATGGTGATAGCAACTGTTAATGATGGTAAGGAAAAACCTGCCTTTGAAGAGGCCCAAAAGATATTGGAAGTACTAACAATACCTCAAGAAAGGTATCAGTTCAAGGTACTGAAGGGGTCCAGGGTCTTGGGGGTTTTATTGGATGAGATAAAGGAAGGAGACTATGGCATGGTGGTAACAGGCAGATCCGGTAGGGGNAGAGGACTTTTGGAAAAGATATTCATGGGCTCTGTAAGCTATGGCCTGTACAAGTCTGTNAAGGACAGAACCCTTTGCATTGTACGTTGAATACCTTGAAACTCATAAGGCGGTATAGATGAAAAGCCCTGTTTCAGTTATCAAAAAAGAACATCTATTGAAGGGTAGGATATTTGATCTGGAAAGGGATACCCTCAAATTTCCCAACGGATATGTATTGGCCCTGGAACTCATAAAACATCCTGGCGCCTCTGCTGTGGTTCCCCTCTTGGATGAAAACACGTTCTTGCTCATAAGACAGTACAGGCACGCAATCGGAGATTATATATTTGAAATACCCGCAGGGACTTTAAGCAGAGGGGAGGATCCTTACACCTGCGCCTTGAGGGAGCTGGAAGAGGAAACAGGTTTCAAGGCGGATAAGCTTGTTTATCTTGGAAAGATCTATCCCTTGCCCGGCTATTCAGATGAAACAATACACCTCTACCTTGCAGAAGGACTTACCAAGACTGCTCAAAGGCTGGATGGGGATGAGATCTTAGATTTGAGGCCCATTTCAGTGCAAAAAACCTACCAGATGATCCTAAAAGGAGAGATAGTGGATGCCAAGTCCATCTGCGGGATTTTTAAGGCCATCTCCCACCTTAGAGGAAAGGAGTGCTGCTTTGGTGAATAAGAATGAGGTAATGGTTTGGGCACCTTTTAGGATTGATGCAGGGGGCACATGGGATATAAAGGCACTTGCCCTTCCCTACGAAGCCATAGACCCTGTAACCCTAAACATTGCCTTGAGTGTGGGCGTGAAGGTCAAGATCGAGCCTTTTTATAACAGCCTTGTGAACATAGGATCCCTTTATTACCCTTCCCTTCAGGGTCCCCTTGAACAGCTTCCCTTCCATGGCCCTTTAGGTCTTTTTGCCATGTGCCTTAGGCATTTTCAACTGGATCATGTAAAGATTAGCATCAAGCCAGACCTTCCCCCAGGCTCTGCCCTGGGTGGGTCATCTGCAGCACTTGTGGCGCTTATAAACGGAATTGTCCGATTAAAAAACACCAAAATGGACCCTGCATCCATTGTGACACTGGCCTATCACTTGGAGGACATATTCCAGAGGGGAGGGGCGGGCATGCAGGACCATCTGGCAGCCCAATTTGGCGGCGTGAATCTTTGGCACTGGCACTACAGCACATATCCCTTTTTCTCAAGGGAAACGATCCCTCAAGGGGAAATATTACAGGAGATGGAAAAAAGGATCTTGGTTGCCTATACCGGCTTTGCCCATTTTTCACCAGGGATAAACAAGGGTTTTATCGAAGGCTTTATGGAGGCAAGAGAGAGAAACCTTTGGAAAGATGCCAACGCCATAATAAAAGAGCTTTGGCAGGCCTTAAAGGCACAAAAATGGGAAGAGGCAGGGAGATTGTTAAACGAAGAGACGGGTATAAGGGCAAGGATAACCAAAGAGGCTGTGGATTTGGGTATTTTGGACTCGCTCCTGAAAAAGGCNAAAGAATTGGGCTGTGGAGCCAGGTTCACTGGTGCAGGAGGGGGTGGATGTGTCTGGGCGATAGGAGAAAAGGACAGGATACAGGATCTAAAGAAGGTATGGGGGGCGATTTTGGATGAAATGCCTGGTGCCAGATTCATTTTTAGTGGAATAGAAAGGGAAGGTGTAAAAATAATTTTGGATTATTTATAGCTCAAGGATGCTTTTGATTGAAGTGTATCACTGAATGCAATGTACCTACTTCCCAAGAATGCGATTCCGACATAAAAACTCCCTGATATGATCTGAGATATGTACTTGTTTATCCCGAGTACGGAGTATGTTACAAAGAGTACTCCAAAGTTTACACAATAGGCTGTTAAAACTGAAAGTAAAAAACGGGGATACGCAACCTTATGTGTTCTCTTTGAGCGAAAGTTAAACCTTTTGTTCAAAAGATAGGAGACTGTGATACCGAGCGCATAGCCACATATATTGCTCACATATGGATTTACCCCAATGTACATGAGTAAAAAGATAGTACCAAAGCCAACGATTGTGTTTATAATGCCGATGAGAAGATAGCGTACAAAGAAAGGCAAGTTGTCTTTCACCAAAGCAACATAATTTGATGACATACGCTTAAATCCCGACTCCACCAAGACTATGAAAGGCCGGTGCAATGCACCGGCCTTTTCTTGATTACCTTTGTGGCAGGCCTTGTAAGTAAAGCTGTTGGCCTTGGTATTCCATTGAACCCATGGAGAATGGTAGATTACTCTTCTTATCCTGGATAATCAGATCATCAATGCCCCAACCCCTGAAACCATTGTACAACGCATCCTTNGTGTAGAACGTGAACTTGAACTTGATCTTGTGACCTGCAAAGGGAGAAAGGTTTCTTTCCAGTGTAACCCAGATGGGAGGTTCGTTTACACCACCTGAAGAGAAGTTAATGTGGGGATATTGCATACCAGGAGGCTCTGTTTCTGGGTTTAGGTCTCCCAAGTAGTAAAACACATTGTTTTCAAGGACATAATCGGTGGTTCCATAGGTTATGGTAATGGGCTCACCATCTGCCTTGTTATCGTCAAATATACCCACATAAATCTCCATTTGATCATATTGCCCGGCAGCCACATCCACAGATTCAACCTCATACCAGGTATGAAGTATTGCAGTTACATAGTTGAATCCTGTTAGATCAATTANGGGCGATATGGCTTCTCCTGAATTGGGTTTTGTGGATGTATTGCTTGCCTGGTCACTTATGGTTCCTGTCTCTGTATTTCCGTACCACAATACATAATTACCGCTNTATGCAGGTAATAGGTGCACATTTGTATCATTTGGATCAGGATAAGATACGGTAACAGCACCGCCAACCTTGATCTCTCCCTTTGGTTCAAGATGATATTGTGCCTTTTCAAAGGTGGATAAGTCGTTTAGGAATACATCATAGGATCCATCTTGGTTCACATCCAAAACAGAAGAAACCAGATATTGTGGTTCCTGTGCGCCCTGCTTTGTAAATTGAANCAATGCCTGGTTGCTTGCCAATGGCNTTACACAGGCTACAGAAGAGTAATTGCTGAGTATCCCTCCTTCTGGTCCACCTTCTTGGAACTTCCAGGACTTTAACTTTACTTGATACATACCCTCATTGGTTATATTCAAGGTCTTTGTATATTCTTGGTAATCTTGCACAGTTCCGTACAGATAGTAAGGGCTACCAGGTTGCATAAAGGCAAGGGTTGAAACCAAGGTATTTCCATCTGTAATGCTCAAGAGATACTCATACACTCCCTCCACAGGGGTCCATGACATATAAAAACCACCATTCGCAGGTGTAATGGCTATTCCTGTGGGGATGGCTGGCTGCTCCGGTTGCGGAGGATCTTCCATCGGCCAAATAGCAAATTCCTTGCANTGGCCGTAAAAACCCTGGGACCCTGAGATTGAGGCGATCTTCCCTTCCACATCCAAGGTCTTTCTATCGGGGAAGAGGACTTGGTTTATGATCTCAGGTGCAACCTTTACCTGCTCAGGATTCTTCAAAACCTGCCAACCCACTTTGGGATCATTATTTTTAAAGGTCCAATTCTTGTTAACTGCCTCTTTTTCAAAATCNTCTATCCAGTATCCTGTGAATTGAGGAGGCTTTGTGGTCTTTGATAGCTCCAAGTCAAATGTCAAGATACCCTGCTGAATATTTCCGGTAACCGAAATACCTGAGGATTTTGCATAATTAGGGGCTGAAGCAGATAAGGAAAGCATTTTTGAAAGGGCCACATCAAGGCCTTCAAACTCGTATTTGCCATCTTTATCCGTAATGGAAACAAGTTCCGAACTGTAAAAGCTTACGGGCTTTATGTAAATTGACCATTGGCCAGAGTTCTTAATAACAATTCCCTTCTGGCTCTCCACAAATGTTTCATTAGCCTTTGAATGGGTTACTGAAATATTTAGGTAATAAGTCCCATCCGGTACATNACAACTGGTCAAAGTATAGGTGTAGTTAGAAGAAGAACTGCAAAGTTGTGAATTACCATCTGTCACCTGCCATGAGTAAGTTGCATTTTTGTCTTCCCCAACCGTCACAGTTGATCCACTTATACTCACCTGGTCCAAGACAACAGGTAGATAGAGTGTAACAGTAGCTCCTCCAATAGGTTGTTTACTATCTGTATCCTTCACAGAACCTTGGAGTTTAAACTGCTCTAGAATCTTGCTTAGGCTNGCANCAAGAGTTTTGTTGGGATTAGAGCTACTAACCTGCACAAACCCCACATCTCCTTTGTAGCCTGGTTTGTTGAAAGAAAGTATCAATGTAACAGGCTCTTGGGCNTTAAGGGCAGAATAGGTNATTGTATAGTTCCCACTGCTGTCTGACACAGCAAAGATATCGCTGTTTTCGAGTGTCACCAAGGCACCTTTTATGGGAGTATAACCATTTTCTGTGACCTTCCCTGTAATTGTNCCGGAAAATGCGTTTTCAGATTTTGGATAATAGGCAATTACAAATGGATACAGCCTTAGGGTCTTGCTTAAAGTCTGGTTTAAAGAATATTTTCCACCTGTTTGTTGAACAACGGTGAAATTTGTATCCTTCACCTTCTGCCATTTCTTGTTCTTAAATACGAGTAGTATCAGCTGTCCATCGCCGGAAGATATCTTTTGATTTAGGTCCGAAAGGGAAACCCCAGGGAAGGTGTGGGTAGTGGCAATACTAACATCTCCACAAAAGCACACCTTGTCAGAGGATGTGGGTGTACCCCATGCATCTGCCATCATCACATCAGCGCCGCTTATAATCTGTAAGTTAGAAAGACCAGTATCTTGACCGATTTTATCAACCTTTGGGATGTACTTGGCGGATTTATAAGGAGTGACAGCAACGGTCACATCCTTTTTGAGTTTCATATTAACCACTGACACCTTGGTACTTCCATCAGAGGAACCAAGGGTTTTGGGTACAGGTTTTTCTGAGGAGGCCACAGAAAGGTTAGTAGAGACCTGTATCTCTTCATTGCAGGTATCGCATGCCACAGAAACCGTCTCAAGGGGCATCTTATTGCTGTCCACAGGCTGGACAAACATATACAAACCATCCTTTGTGCCCTCCACATAGCCATATGTGTAGTTGGAAGAAACCAGCTCGGCAAAAACCTTGCCATCCTTTTCTTCCACCTTAACAGCCTCTCCAGATAAGGGCTTGTTTTCCACATTAACTGATACATCTGTTCCCTCAAACTTGAAAAGACCGCTGGATCCTGCCTTTTTGATTGAAGGGATGCTAAAAGTAGTAGAGAACGCATCAGGTTGCCACAAGGCACCTTTTTCCTTTAAAGATTTTACAGGTGTAAAATCGGTACCAGTGGCTTGGCTGAGGAATGTAGCTATATTGGAGTTTAAGGCTGAGTAAGAGATTTGGTCACCGCTTGAGGTTTCTAAATCTATAGCTCCGGGAGCCTTTAAATTTTCAGGATCAAGTAGACTCAGGGGATCTTTGTTCTTCTGGTTTGCTATCTGCATAAGAGCATAGTTGAATGCATAGAATTTAGCATTTGCCTTTTTTGTTAGGTCTTTTAAATTTAACAAAGCGAGTTTCTTGAAATAGAAATCAGTTTGGGTCTCATCCAATGTGGGAGAGTAATCGCCTGCTTCTATTCCGCTCAGTAGTTGTGCCACATCAGCATAGGCACTGTTAATTGCACTCTGTGCACCACTCCCACTTGCCATTAGATATTTGGCCTTTTCTGTGGCTATGGTTGTGAATATGTTTGGGTTTACTGTAATAGTAGAGGAAGATCCGTCACAATACACAATCGCCTTTAAGGGCGAATTAGTCTTTTTATCTTGATTGGCATATTCATCCCAGTATGTACCAGCTACCTGGATCTCCAAGGCACCAGTGTAACTTCCCACATCCACACTAAATTCTCCCAGATCATTCTTAACAGATGCTGACCAGGAGGTTATCAAAGATCCATCCGCATTAACCTTAAATACCGAGACAGTTGCACCGGTTTTGAACGGTCCTTTGCCTGCAGATCCACTAATTATTGTTCCCGATGGGGCTGTTGTTGAAACCGTCCCTCCCCCATCTCCGCAGCCGGCCAAACACATGGCCAACAGCAATAAAACCAACAAAAATCTTAGCTTCATGGCACCCTCCTAAGTTAAATTTTTTTGCCTATCTTTAAACGTTACAAGGATTTTGAAGCAGGGTCAATTAAAATATCCTACCCCTGCACCAACCTTATATCTGGTCTTTCTATCCTGCCGGACAAAAATGCCTCTGCCATCAGAACATCCTTCCTGCTCCCTATGAAAAGGGGAACTCTCTGGTGTAGGTTATTGGGCTCTATCTCCAATATGGGCCTTGTTCCATCACTTGCATATCCCCCTGCCTCTTTTACCACAAAGGCCAAGGGGTTGGCCTCTGCCATAAGCCTGAGTTTCCCTTCTGGTTTTTTGGGATCTTTTCTGTCCGCAGGATACATGAATATTCCGCCCTTTAGAAGGTTCCTATGAAAATCTGCAACTAAACTACCCACGTATCTGCTTGTGTATGGCCTTCCTGTCTCCTTATCAGGTGCCTTGAAATAATCCACCAAGGCCTTTACCTTCTCATCCCAGTATTGATAGTTGCCTTCGTTTACGCTGTAAGTCCTTCCCTGCTCTGGGATCCTTATGTTTTCATGACTGAGTAGAAACTCTCCGATGCTGGGGAATAGAGTAAATCCATGTACTCCTGTACCGTTTCCTGTGGTATATACCATTATTGTGCTGGATCCGTAGATAAAATATCCTGCTGCCACTTGCTTTATACCTGGTTGCAGGATATCAGACAACAAAGGTTCTGAAGAATTTGAATCGGGCTTTCTGTAAACTCCAAAGATAGTCCCTATGCTTATGTTTACATCAATGTTGGAAGATCCGTCCAAAGGATCAAAAAATAAGATGTAGTTACCTTTTGGATACTCAGATGGAATTTCAATTATATCAGGATCTTCCTCTGAAGCCATACACCACAACTGCCCTAAGTGCTTCATTCTATTTACTATCACTTGATGAGCAAATATGTCCAATTTCTGTACTTGTTCCTCATAGACATTGGTCTTTCCGGTTGCACCTAGTATGTCCACAAGTCCGGCCTTATTTACCTCCCTGGAAATGATCTTTGCTGCCACTACCAGCTCATTTAAAAGAGAGGTGAAGGCACCCGTGGCCTCTGGATTCATCCTCTGTTGGGTAAGGATATGTTCAGTTATGGTTATTCCCACGCCTTTTCTTGTCATGTCCATACCTCCTTATTCCCTTAATAATTTGTCCCAAAGGTCTTTGTTCTCATCCTTGTAATTTGTACCCAATAACTTCTTAAGAAAGCCTTCCAGCCTCTCCATCCATATCTTCCCTACTCTTTTTTGCTTATAGGATGCTTCTAATAGTTCGGCCAAGTATTTGTTCAGATGGGGCATTTCATCCTTTGGCAGGAATAGCTTGGCACCTGATCTCAAGGATCTTAGGAGATCATCCTTGGTGAGTGCCTTAGCTGTCAACATAATTGTGGGGATCTCCTTTTGTCTACAGATCTCCAAAAGTTCATAACCCCTAACACCCATGATGTCAAGCACGGCAGCATCATATAAGTTATTTTCAAGCAGCCTTGTTGCCTCTTCAAAGGAACTGGCAGCATCCACAAAGACATCGGATAAGATCTCGGCTATTTGCTCCAAAACATCTGGCTCATCGTCCACAACCAAAATCCTCTTTTCCTTTAACACCTTTTCCACATCAGTCCGAGATATGGTCCCTAAATCCATTTTCAAATAGTCTCCGGTATTCAAGTCTATAAAGCTCTGCAAAGGATATGAACAGTGCAATTATCAAAGGACCGTATAGGATACCAAGCACACCAAAAATCTGCATACCACCTATTATACCCACAAAGACCAACAACCCACTCATCTTAATATCTTTGCCAATAAGCCTTGGCTTTAAGATATATTCCACCAAAGAGCTATGTATGATATTAAAGCCAAACATAAAAATTGCACTTAGCATCTTTCCCTTTAGAATCAAAAATGCAGTGGCAGGAATATACACAAGTGTGATTCCTATAATTGGCATAAAGGCGAAAAACCCTGCAATTGCACCCCAAAGCACGGGTGCGCCCAGCCCAACTATTAAAAATGACACTGCCAAAAGTGTGCCTTGAATAACACCTGAAAGGCCGTTTATGAATAAAATAGATCTTCCTATTTCATTGAACTTGGTCACAATAATTTCGATATTATGCTTAGGTAAGGGAATGACTTGCAAAAGGTATTCCTTTAATTCGTCACCTCTTTTGTACATCGTAAATATCGTGGCTATCATCACAAGAAAACTAAGTATGAATCTTGCTACATTCGAAAGAATTGTGTTGAATTCCTTATATAGGTACACTATTGTGCTCTTAATGGCATTATTCGTTACCTGTGTGATGTATTCAGGTGTTATATCCTGTCCCAAAAGCTCCGAGAGCTTGTTCAAGAATTTGCCAGTTAAAGAGTCATTGTTCATTAAATAGGATAATTCATCTTGGGAAACTACATCCTTTGTCTTTGTATATAGATAAGCTGTCTCTTTTGAAATGGTCAAAATTATGAAAAACACCGGAACTATAATACATAGGAGAACAAAAGATGTCATTAAATAGGCTGCAACGCTCTTCTTATTACGAAATAATTTTTCAAGCCGACTGTAAATAGGGTAGGTGAGATTAACGGTAAGGAGGGCCAAAACTATTGCACCTAAAAAGACCCATAACAACCTCAGGAGCAACAGGATAATCACAACAAAAAAGATCGCAAATAATATGATCCCCGACTTACTATGAACGTTCGGCATAGGATCTCTTAAAAAATGGCGGAAGTGGATGGGAATCGAACCCACCTGTCAGGCTTTTGCCCAACACACCGGATTTGAAGTCCGGGAGCCCCACCAGGAACTTTCCACTTCCAGGCCTAATTTCCCCTTTTACCATTTATGAACTCTTCTGTCATCTTGTAGGCTTCGTCATCAGGGTATTGCTTTGGAGGGTGTTTCATGAAATATGCTGAGGGAGAATATAAGATCCCTGATATTCCTCTATCCATGGCCAGCTTGGCGCACCTTATGGCATCTATGACTATGCCGGCGGAATTGGGTGAATCCTCCACACTCAGCCTTAACTCAAGGCTTATTGATATATCTCCGAATATCCTGCCTTCCATCCGCACATAGCAGACCTTGTTATCCTTCTGCCAAGGCACATAGTCACTTGGACCTATGTGAATATTTTGATCATCCAATTTTGTACCTGCCACTGACTGAACTGCCTCTGTCTTGCTTATCTTTTTGGAGATGAGTCTTGTTCTATTGAGCATGTTAAGGAAATCAGTATTTCCACCAAAGTTCAGCTGATATGTTCTATCCAGTTTGACACCTCTTTTCTTGAAAAGGTCAGTTAAAACTCTGTGGGTTATCGTTGCCCCTATTTGTGATTTTATGTCATCACCAATAAGAGGAACTCCCCTTTCCTTAAATCTATTCCCCCATTCTGGGTTGCTGGCGATAAACACAGGCACATTATTTATAAATCCCACCCCTGCTTCCAAAGCACACTCAGCATAGAACTTGGTGGCCTCCTCAGAACCCACCGGAAGGTAATTCAACAGCAGATCCACCTTGGCCTTTTTTATTGCATTTACAACCGCCTTCTGGTCAGGTTCTTTCTCATCTGCCAGCACAAAGGTATATTGCTCTTGGTACTCTGCCATGTGGGGAGAATAACCATCCAAAACTTTGCCCATGAGCACCTTTGGGTCAGATCCTTGAATATTACGGCAGAAGACCTTTGTACAATTGGGGGGAGCAAATATTGCCTCTGAAAGAGGCCTCCCCACCTTTCTTTTGTCTATATCAAAGGCCAATACCACTTCTATGGAGTCGGGAGTATAAGGCCCTATCTGGTGATGCATGAGACCCACTGCATCCTTAGGGTCTTTACCCCTGTAATAGTTTATCCCTTGAACAAGGGCTGAGGCACAGTTTCCCACGCCGATTATCCCTATCCTTATCTTGTCCATATGTCCGGGGCCTCCTTTATAATTGTGTCCTGAATGGTAAAAATCCTTATCCGTTCAAATGATTCAGAATTATACGCAAAATCCTTCTAATGGGCTCTGCAGCTCCCCACAAGAGCTGATCACCTACGGTAAAGGCCGCCACAAACTGCTCCCCAAGGACCATTTTCCTTATCCTACCTATGGCCACCGTGAGGGTTCCGCTTACAGCAGCCGGGGTTAGCTCCCTGATGGTGGCCTCTTGTGTATTGGGAACCACCTTTACCCATTCATTTCCTTGGGCAATTAAGGCCTCTACCTCCTGGATGGGGATCGCATCTTTGAGCTTTATTGTCAATGCCTGACTGTGGCACCTCATGGCCCCTACCCTCACACATAAGCCATCCACAGGCAGCTTGGGCTCCAATTGAAGGATCTTATTGGCCTCTGCAAAACCCTTCCATTCCTCTCTGGTCTGGCCATTGGGCATGGGGGTGTCTATCCAGGGGATGAGGCTTAAGGCCAAGGGAACCTTGAAATTTTCGCAGGGTAGCCCACCCCGCAAAACCTTTGTAACCTCTCTGTCCAACTCAATGGCAGCCACATCGGGCTTACTGATAAGATCCCTTGCATTCTCAGAGATTGCAGCCATTTGTTTTATCAATTCCACCATATGCTTGGCACCTGCCCCAGATGCCGCCTGGTAGGTCATTGAACTGATCCATTCCACCTTCCCTGTCCTTATAAGACCCCACACTGCCATCAGCATAAGGCTTACGGTACAGTTGCCACCCACATAGGTCTTTATCCCGTCCTTCAAGGCCTTGTCTATAACATCTCTGTTTACAGGGTCCAGCACAATTACGGAATCCTGCTCCATCCTGAGATGTGAGGCAGAATCTATAAAATATCCCTTCCAGCCTTGGGCTTTAAGCTGGGGATATATCTTTTTCGTGTAGTCACTTCCTTGGCATGAAACTATGATATCCAGCTCCTGAAGCTCTCTCACATCAAAGGCATCTTTTAAAGGTGGTATGTCAAGGCCTATTTCAGGGCCTTTCCCGCCCACATTGGAAGTACTAAAGAAAAGGGGTTGAAAGCCCTGGAAATCATTCTCTTCCAACATCCTTGCCATGAGAACAGAACCCACCATACCTCTCCAGCCCACAAACCCAACTTTCAAGATAAAACCTCCTTCTCGGTCTTGATTTTTCATGTAAGTACAATTATTCATA